>TARA_B100001121_G_scaffold212253_1_pt1 | contig 20485 bp, 16 predicted proteins | sample TARA_B100001121 | Tara Oceans TARA_B100001121 (sample SAMEA2622817) | marine metagenome | biome: marine biome (ENVO:00000447); feature: surface water layer (ENVO:00002042); material: "saline water (ENVO:00002010), including plankton (ENVO:xxxxxxxx)" | depth 5 m
ATGTTGTCACCTGTAACCCAGGTGCTGTATGTACTCCTGCCAACAACGACATCCAGATCGACAACCCTGAATCACACAACAAGGTTTCAAGCAGTCAGGTATTTGGCAAGTGGTCCGAACCAGGTAGAATTGGTGAAGATGCAGCAGGTCAACAATCTAACAGAAGACCGGCCTTCGAAGACAAGAACTGGTGTAACAACATGATGTCAACCAACGGCGGCAACGAAGTTGCATGGAGTGAGGACACATCTTGTGGACACACTGAGCAAGGATACATCGGAATACAGGCTTCACAAGACTGGCAGACTGCTGGTAATGCTCTACCTGTAACTGTTACAACCATCGGTGCTCTATCGGTAGCGTCTTTCGCACCAAGCATCATTGCTGTAGCACTTACTGGATTGTTTGTCAGCGCTCTTGTCCTCGCTGGACGCAGAGACGATGACGAAGAAGAGTTTGTCGAAGAGCAAATTTCTGATGACGAATCTGCTGTGAGCCCAGTAATTGCAACCATCTTGATGGTCGCAATCACTGTTGTTCTATCTGGTGTTGTGTATGTTTGGGCAGCTCAACTTGCTGACACTGACACAAAGGGTGTTCCAAGAGTAACCTTCGACGCACAAAATGTCGACACAGGTGATGTAGCAACTGACCACTGGAAGATTACCATCGGTCAAGCACAAACAGTACTTGCAACACAAGCAGTGGAAGTTTCAGTAACCTATGCTGATGCAACCGGCGCCATTGTAACAGAGACAACAAACCTTGCCTCTACAAACCAAGTTTACGGATTCTCGCCATTCAATAGCGATCAATTGGTAACATTTGGTGATGTAGTAACACTTGATGAGGATGAGACAATATCTTCCTTCAGTACTGGTGATGACATTTATGTCAAGACCCACACTGCTGATGGAACACCTCTAGTTGATGCAACTATCAGGATTGTCTACTCTCCACCTGGTGACACACAAGGTGCAGTGTTGAAGACCTACAGTGGACTAAGTTGGAACCAACCAGTTTGATACTACTAAGGTAAGTAAAGACAAGACGATAGCGGGAGGGTTTCGGCCCTCTCGCTACGTACTTGATCATAACCTACAGTGAGAACTGGGTATGATTAATGACGAGCGTTTTTGTATTGTAATAAGTAGGGCTTATTATGGCTGAAGTACCGAAAGTAGTAGTGTTTGATTGTGACGGAGTTCTTGTGGACTCGGTCAGCTCGTGGAAAACATTGCACGACCACTTTGGTACTGATAATTCACATAACCTAACGCGCTTCATTAACGGCGAACTGACAGATGTCGAGTTTATGCGCTCGGATATTCAGATGTGGAAGGCTATCAAAGACCCAATATACCGCGATGAGTTGTTTCGCTCATATTCTGGCGTGAAACTAATGCCAGGTGCTAAAGAACTGGTAAAGGAACTGAAAGATGCTGGCGTTTTTGTTGCGATTGTAAGCGCGGGTGTTGACTTGTTTGTTGCATCAATTGCTGCCATGTTGAAAGTAGATGATTGGATTGCTAATGGCTTTGTGTTCAATGATGATGATTCCTTATCTGATGAAGGTGTATGTCGTTTACACGCAACCAAAAAAGATGCCATAATCACTAAAATTCTCGATATGCAAGGGTTCGAAGCCAAGGATTGTATTTCAGTTGGCGATTCAGAGATGGACTTGTCGATGCAGGTTGAGGGCAGCGGGTTCATTGGTTTCAATCCCTCAAGGGATTCGTCCCTCGAGGCTTTTCAAACGGCTGGGGTTCCAATTGTGTTCGAGAAGAACCTACTTGAGTTGAAGCCATATTTTGGGCTTGAGTAATCATACGAATGGTATTGCTGTTGTTGCATGGCTTTTGAGATTAACAATAGTCAGTATGCACGGCTTGGGTTGAAATCCTAGCATTCTTTGGTATGAAGTTTGATCTTGCCATGTGCTGGAGCAGACTAAGGTAGTTCCTTTGTAATCAACACAAGCATGGCCGTGGACGTGGCCGGTGACAAAGATATCAGGAACTTCGTTAATCACTAGTCCGTCCTCTGGTTCGGGAGATAATGGCGTTTTACCACCCCATTGAGGTGCAAGGTGGCGCCTCCTAAGCATTTGCCGCATAGCCTCAACAGGGTCTGCATAAGTAACCGTCTTTAGGCCTGCAACAAAATCGTCAATTGATTTACCGTGATAGGATAATATTCGTACATCGTGAAGAGAAAAATCACACGGATTGCCGACAAATGTGGTTGTATTGTAGTCCTGCTGAATGTCTTTCTCAAATGTTGGTTGAGGTTCAGCAGGCCTGACCGCATCGTGATTCCCGGGTAGCATTAGACATTCTACCCAATCGGGAAGCTGCTCTAACATTTTAGCAAATTCAGAATACTGAGCAAATAAATCTGGAATAGATAGTTCCTTGTCTTGGCCGGGGTAAATTCCTACGCCATCAACGCAATCGCCAGACAAAATTAGATATTTTACAGTTTTAGCCAACGGGTCGGTATGAAACCACCGTACCATTTTATGCCACTGTGCTTCTAAGAATGTCTTCGAACCAACATGGATGTCTGACAGGAATGCAACGCTAATGCCAAATGGCGATGATGCTTTCTCATGCCGCTCCTTCATCGGGAAGTGAAGGTCATCAACAATGAATAATTCTCCAGATTGATTGAAATTGCCAGATACGCCAATCACATCATCAGGCATTAATCCAGCTTCGATAATTTGTTCTTGATATTTATCGCGGTTATCGCTATTAGGTTTGTATAGCATACACCTGATTTCTCCAGTCTCGTCCTCTAAACTCCACATTAGGTGTCCATTTTTGGTATAACGTGGTTCGTTGACTAATCCAATGGCTACCGCTTTGTTATCATAACCTTGGTATCTATGAACCTCCCTAAGTAGGCGAGAAACCTCTGTGGGTCGGCGGGGTAATTTTGAATTCTTGACTATCATGTCACGGATTTTTGACAAACGATCTGCGAAACATGCGGTTATATCGTTCATTTTACCCTCAGTAGTGCTTTTTCCAGTGATGTCATAATACACTTTAATGTCGGTTGGTGCATCAACAGCAAGACAACTGTAATCAGCCTCATCCCAGTCTGGTAAATTATTTCTAAATTCTAAATCCAATGGTTCAGGGGCAGCAATTGGAGCAATCACTCTGCCAAGGTCTGCAGGTGCTTCCGTAGTAGGCAACTTTGCTTCAGACGTTGGTTTGCTTTTTTGGCTGGTATTTTCTGGTACTAATGCTATTAGTTGGTCGAGAATATCTTGTGTTAGTACACCTTTTGTGAAGTTAATCTTCGCACCCATATCAAGCAGTTTCGCTGGGTCAGGATGGCGTTGTAAATTGGTAATAATTTGCCCAGATGCGATGATTCTGCGTAGGCGCAACATTTTGACTATATCGCCGAATGTCGCTGCCATAAGTTTAGGTAAAGTCGCCACTCCAAAAGCAAATCGGTTGTAGTCAATGTTAATTCCATTCGACTTCTTCGCCAATGGATTCATCGTCATCATCGGGCATTTCACCACTCCACGATTCATCTTGCCACGGTGCAGATTGTTTTGCTGCTGCTTCTCGTTTAGCCCGCTCAACTTCGAACTCTTTTCGGGCCTGCTCCTTCTCTGCTTCAATTTCCTCTAGTTTTTTCCTATTGGCTTCAGCTTTCTCCATTGCATCATCCCATAGAGCAATTGCCGTCAATAGAGCGAAGTGAACGAAGCCAATTTTGTTTTCAGAACGATTGCCTCCGATTTGAGTAGATTCGGCATTAGCCCAAGTATTTGAAGCAATACCAACGTAAACTGTGCCAACTTTCTTTGTTGAACTATCATTTCCGGGTCCAGCAATCCCGGTTATTGAAATTGCAATATCTGCTCCAGCTTGTTCTAATGCTCCTTTGGCCATTTCTATGGCTACATTAGCAGACACAGCACCATATTTTTCCAAGGTTTCTAATTCAACATTCAATTCTGCCATTTTGGCATCGTTAGAATATGTCACCCATGATTGATTGAACCAGTTACTTGCGCCAGCAATATCGGTAAAAGCACTAGCCAGCAATCCCCCAGTACATGATTCGGCTACAGTGATGGTGTGCCCGCCTTCTTTCAGACGCCTGACAAGTCGGGCTGCTGCCGCTTGGATATCTTCATCCATTCAATTGTCCGTCTTGCCACTTGGTTTTGAGTTTAACGCATGCGTTGCATTCAATAATGAGAGTCAACACGGATGGCTGGGTCTGTGGTCTAGGGGTTTATGACGTCGCCCTTACAAGGCGAAGATCGAGGGTTCAATTCCCTCCGGACCCACCATGTTAGTAACAGTAAGATTCAATCTCATCTGTTGCATCCAAGATCACTTTTGTGATGCCAGTTCTTCTCATCAACTCTTGCGTTGTGGCATTCTCTATATCCGCATCAGCCAGGATTAAGTGGACCGCTCTTTGCCATAAACCGTCGGTTATTTTTGCCCCTCGATGGTCGACTCCAACGAGAATATCGAGTAACTCACTGTGAAACAACACCGCACCTGCTTGAGGGAGTTCTTCATGCTTAATTAACAGCCATCGAGCGCCATCCAGTATTGCCAAGTCTCCGGATTTGGCGTATTCAGAAAAGTGTACTTGCTTCACAGTATCACCTAAATTTTGAACCGTAATAAGGCAATGGCTCCGCCAATACCGTCTAATTGTTGACCAGAGTCGTGGTCAATCGAGCACTGGACCATTTCACCACCGAATTCACTCAATACCTCGCACCATTGTTCCCAGGTTTTGCCATCAATTGTTGCTGCTTCATCACGCAAAAGGTCAGCAGAGATTAGCAGTGTCTCGATAGCACCCTCATTGAGTGCCTTGTTTAACTCAGCCTTTCCGTAAGCAACAGCGCCATTAGTAGAGATTCGTTTCCACGCTTCTTCAAGTAGGCCTATTTCTTTGCTAATAGCATAATCTTCTAACAAATCACCTGCTAAACCCTCTCTCAGGACTTCATTAGCACCGGCTCTACCGGACATTGAAGTACCAATTGACGACATGAATCTTGTTTGACCAGAATTCCTTAGCTCATTCAGCATCACTTCTCTTGCGTGACCGGGGCCACACAAAATCAATGGCGTTTCATCACCTAAGGAATCTGTTAATTCTTTCACCACCTTGTCACGAAACTGCTTTGCGACTCCAGTTGACTGCTTAATATCGACACGTTTTCCACCACCACGCATTGTCCAAGTGGTTGATTCTCTCAGACCCCTTGGAGTTATGTGAAACAAAATTATCTCATCGTTTTCAACCACAGCAAGAGCAATTTGTACCTGCTTTGCAGCATCTACGGCTTGTTGTAATAATTGATTGTCGGAGGGTAAAAATGGTGTGTGACAACTTAACTCCACCTCACAACCAGTGTTGATATTATGCGTATGATGGCTACCGATGTCAAAATTTGCTTCTTCAATAATGCCGTGAATTCTCAAAACATCACTGAATGATTGGTATTCTGTTGACTCAATTCTCAACTTGATCCACATTTTCTTTCGCTCTGCGGCTTTTGCTCTACCACCTTCCTCTCCGCCGGTAGTTTGGTCTCTGCGTTCTCCTAACATGCCAATCGAGATGCCTTTTCTAGCAAGCCGTGCTAAAGACCACAGGTCGTCATCAGTGCTTATGCGTAGACGCCAAAGCATCGGCTCTCGCTTCAAAACCTGCAATTAACTCACCCGAAAACACCGGTTTGGTGGCCATCATCGTCCATGTCCATGTCGATTGCTGCCGGGCGTTTGGGCAGGCCAGGCATTGTCATCATATTGCCAAGAATGGCTACAATGAATCCGGCTCCAGAGTTGAGTCTAAATTCGCGAATCGGCAATGTGAAATCGCTTGGTGCACCTAACTTGCCCGCATCATGAGAGAAGGAATATTGCGTTTTTGCCATGCATACTGGTAAATTCCCATAACCCCATGAAGTTATTTTCTCAAGTTGCTTCTTGGCTGTTGTCTCGAGATAAACATCTTTTGCTTTATACATTCGAGTGGCTATGGCTTCTATTTTTTCCATTACTGGCGCATCTTTGAGGAATAGTGGAGTGAATGGACGACCCTCTGCTACATGGTCTTGAACTGCTTTGACCACAGCCTTTGCTAATTCTTCACCACCCTCGCCGCCTTTCGCGTGCACCTCAGTAACGGTGACTGCAGTAGCTCCACTGGCGTGTGCTGCATCGCTGAGTGCCTTTATCTCAGCATCTGAATCAGATGCAAATTTATTGATTGAGACGATAACGGGGACTTCGAAGCCAGCCATATTTCGGATGTGACGGTCTAGATTTGTTGCAGCACCTGTCGCTACAGCTTCGACATTTTCTGCCTCTAATTCATCTTTTGTGGGTCGATATCCCCCTCGACTCCCAAACGCTCCGCCGTGCAATTTCATCGAACGGATTGTGACATTCATTACCACACAATCGGGGCTTTTACCAGATGTTGCTGCTTTGATATGCATAAATTTCTCAGCCCCCATATCAGAACCAAATCCGGCTTCGGTGACTACGATATCAGCAGCACTTAGTGCTAACTTATCTGCAATTATACTGGAATTGCCGTGGGCAATATTGGCGAATGGACCGCCGTGGATAAATGCGGGATTGCCTTCCAGTGTTTGCACCAAATTTGGTAGGAACGCATTCCTAAGCAGTAGCGCCATTGCTCCTTGCGCATCGATTTCGCTGGCCTTTACAGGGTTTCCATCGAGCGATTGTCCGATTACGATATTTCCCAAACGCTGCTTAAGGTCAGCATAGTCGGCAGCCAATACCAATATTGCCATCACCTCGCTGGCAGCGGTTATGTCAAATCTCTCTTGGCGAAGGTGACCATTCGCTGGGCCTCCCATCCCGATAACTACGTCTCTTAGCGCTCTATCGTTCATGTCAACAACTCTTGGCCAACTAATCTTGGTCGAGTCTAATCTCGAATCATTACCGTGCTTGATATGATTGTCAATAAGTGCAGATAGCAGGTTATGTGCTGAGGTAACAGCGTGCAAGTCACCCGTAAAATGCAAATTAATATCTTCCATTGGTAATACTTGGGAATAACCACCGCCGGCTGCACCGCCTTTGATGCCAAATACAGGGCCCATGGACGGTTCCCTGATTACACAGGTTGCTGATTGTCCAATCCGACATAGTGCTTGAGTAAGTCCGATTGTTGTTACAGTTTTACCTTCTCCGAATGGTGTTGGGTTAACGGATGTGACTAAAACTAGGCTTCCTTGGGGTTTATTCATTCTGGATTTTAACGCATCCCAAGTGATTTTCGCGACATTACGACCCATTGGCATAATCTCTGTTGACGAGATACCTAACTTCCAGGCAATTGCTTCAATTGGTTCTAGAGTCGCAGCGTTAGCAATCTCAAGGTCAGTAGGCATAGCCGAATTGCATGTGCTTTAGTCTTTGAAGGATGCGGTCTAAACGACGTCATGATGGGTAATTAACCCACCTTTGGTCTATTGCCGAATCATTCTTCTTTCATGCTACCGAGGTAGTCTGGCAAGTCAACACCAGCCATCTTTGCAACATCATGCACAGGTGGTAGTGACTTGATTAGAGAAGATACGAAGTTTGCGGTACTGCCACCTTCTCCACCATTGCCGGAATCCCACACGGTAATCTTGTCTATCTTCAGGTTGGAGATAGCCTCGGTCTGTCGAGCAACGATTTCTTCGATCTTTTCTACCATCAATAGCGTAGCAGCGGCCTTGGCATCGCCACCGGCGCTCTTGACTAGTGATTGATAACCTGCTGCTTTTGCTTCTAGAACAGCCTTGGTACCTTCCGCTTCTGCGTTGTATCGAGCAAGAATAGCATCTGCTTGACCTTTGGCAATTCTGCGTTGGCGCTCAGCCTCTGCCTCAGCAGCAATTTCAATTTGTTGCTTAGAAACTTCCTCACGAGCAATTTCCTCAGCACGAAGCCTTTCTCCTTCGAGTTCGTATTGCGCTCTTTCAATTTCCGATTGAGCCCTACGTCTTGCAACTTCAGAACGTTGTAGTGCTTCTGCTTCTCGCTCAGCCAAATCCGCATTGTAGGCAGCAATGTCTGCACGAGAGACGTTTTCACCCTCAACAGCAAGTGCTTCTTGTTGCTGTACGAAAACACGCTTATCGGCTTCAGCCGCTTTTTGACCTTTGGATGCTTCAGCCTCTGCTTTTGCGACTTCGATCTCTCGGTCTCTGTCAGCAGCAGCCTTACCTACAGCACCATCACGAGCAGCTTCTGCTCTGTCGACTGTAGCATCTGCGATAGCAACTGCAGCAGCCTTAGCACCGATAGATGCGATATAGTCGGCTTCGTCAGTAATATCTGTGATGTTAACGTTGATTAGATACAAACCAATTTTGTGCAACTCAGTGTCCACGTTTGTTGAAACCTTTTCCAAGAAAGCTTCTCTGTCTTGGTTGATTTGCTCGATTGTTAGCGATGCAACGGTCAAACGTAGTTGACCAAAGATGATTTCTTTTGCCATATCCTCTATTTGAGGTACCGGCAGGCCGAGAAGACGCTCAGCAGCGTTCTTCATTACGGATGGTTGTGTTGAGATACCAATGGTAAAAGTAGATGGAACGTTGATTCTGATGTTCTGTTGTGATAGTGCGTGCTCCAAGTCGATGGAGATGGTCATTGGCTTGAGATCTAGATATGCATAATGCTGGATAAGCGGCCATACAATTTTACCACCTCCGTGGTAACATGCGGCAGAACCTTTGTCCTTTACATTACCATATACGACAAGGATTTTGTCTGATGGAGCCAATTTATATCTCGATGTTGCTACGTAAACTGTCACTAATAATACGAATACCAATAGTGCAATACCAATCAATGCTAGCGCTTCTGCGACCATGACGTTACCAATTCGAACCCCTATAAGAGGATTCACCCAACAGAAGTACTACAATTCTAGGCCGAAGTTACTCATCATTACCGCTAATATCAAGAGGAACTACGATTAATCGTTCCGCTATAGCGTCAACAACTTTGACAAACTTTCCAGTTTCAAGTTTGAGACTTTCATCTTGAGCCATGGCAGATTCTGTCCTCAGAGCGCCTTGATACTCTACCTGTACTTGTCCCATTTGGCCAGGTTGTATTGTTCGGTAAACCGTTCCTCTTGCACCGATTGCTTGTGAGTGTTCAACGGTATTGTCCTGCTCAAGGCTTGCCATCATTTGGAATACTTTGCCGACGATGTACATTGAAAAAGTACCTGCAACAGTACCGGCTATTATTGCTACAAATGCGTTTTGGTCAGCTTGTGAAACAGATAATCCAAAGATACCGAACATCATTATGAAACTCAACAAACCCTGGATAGTAAACAGGTGGAAAATCCCATCCGCATCCATTTCAAAGTCAAAGAAGCCACCGGTAAAGTCGCCGATAAGAATCAGTAGGAAGTAAATGATGAACAAAATTGTGCCTACTATTGCCATTGCTGCAAATAATATGTCTACTCCGGTTATACCGCCCAACCCGATCAAATCTAGAAGATCTCCGAACAATCCCATGTCTTCACCAGTAACTCACACAAACCTTTCCCACATCAACCTTCCCGTCTTTTTAGCACAGGGCGTATGTAAATGAAGTAATAATGGCCATAGACAATCGGCCCAAGTGAAAAACCGATTATTGCTCCAACGGCCCACCATGGCAAATCAAGTGCTAGTGCTCCAGCAAACACAATTACCAAGCACAGAACGATAGATAGTTTTTCTAAGATGATCCAATAGACCGTTTTTGCATCTTGGTCAACTTTGTTAATGTTATCTTTCATCAGAAAGATATCTAATAGCGTTGCCAATTTACGACCTCAAAGGATTAGATCAGACCATGAGATTTCGCTGATGAGAATTATTGAAAAATACAGCATGGCAATGAATAATACGGGGTTACGACCTTTTTCGATATTGGTCTCTACATGAGTATAACGGCCGTCCTGTCCCTTGACCAGCGTTGTGCTTTCGGAGGTGCTGTAATTTTGTCCAGCAGTGAATTCCTTGACATTCTTTCTGTCTTGGTAAATCAAGAATGTGAGGGTGCCGATGATGACTCCCAAACTAGGACCGAAAAATGCACCCAGTGCTTCATTAAATTCAACCCACATCGCCGCTGTCATGTACAGCCCTAGAATTCCTGTAAGAGCAGCGATTGCTCCTTTGCCAGCGGTTTGATTGGTTATGAATCCTGCTCCTGCCATGATTTACCTAATGGGTCCTTGTTTTCAAAGGTTTTTCCTACGAGTTCATGCAAAAGGTTTAGTTCAAAAACAATGAAAAAGACGGAATTTCATGGCGGATGTTTACTATGCAGTTGCTGGGCATCCAGTTAACCATTCGCTGTCACCGGTTTTGATTAATATCGTTGCTCAGTACCTATCTGCTCAAACATCGCCTAACCAGCGGTTCAAATTAATCCAAACAGATTTAGTTGATGCAGAATATATTCAAGATGCACTTGCTTGGGGATATGTAAAGTCAATTCCTCAGTCGATTAACTGGGATTTAACAGGCGCCCCATTTGGCAAGTTTAGGAATAAGGCATTGATGCAAAAAGTCCTCGAAGCAACCGTCGACGTCACTGCATCACTCGACGGTTTACGCAAAGAAAAATTTAGCAAGATTTCAGCCAGTCTGCCGTTTAATAGCAAAATCGATTTGCCATCGAAATCATTTCCAGAAGAGATTTGGCTAAATTTAACCACTCCCTTGAAACATCAACTGAAATCTCAAGCAGTCGTCGATTTTAATGACTCATCGATAATCGAATCAGTAAATGCTTTGCGATGGGATGGATTTGGTTGGTGGTCATCAAATGTTGATGGTTCAGGTGTTGCAAGAGTCGCACAATACTTTGGTCTTGATATTGCAAACGGTGCCGTTATCGGCATCATTGGAGGAGGGGGTGCGGCACGTTCAACTGCCAAAACCTGGCAACAACTCGGAGGTAGTGTGAGGATTTTTGGTGGCAAGCGAGACATTACTGATTTTGATTGGTTTGTCGGTGAAAAAAATGAGGAAAGAATCTGTGACCTATTGATTAATTTCGATGATGATACTATCCCCAGCGATGTACAGGTCAACGGATTCATCATGAAATCACGCTATCACAGGATTGAAGGCGAACATCAAGACCGAATCGACGCTATTGGTGACGACGTCATTGACGGAAGGTGGCTATTGGCTGCTCAACATCTTGAAAGTTGGTCCCAATTATGGGCGCCTCAATTTACCGATTTATTGCCAAGCCTTGACTTATTGGTCACCATGCTAATTAACGCCGAATCTGTGCTTGCATCATACTCATAGAATGCTAATTTCAAAATATAACTTGGTATTCATTCTGCTCAAACGGGATGATTGAATTGCGTACTAATGCATTGGTTATCATTGGCATATTATTGGCCAGTTTAGTCGTCATTAACCCATCAAGTGCGCATCCAGAGGAATCTCAAGATTTCAAGAATCAACACACTGGTGTAGACTTTCCTATTGGTTACATAGACCTTGACGCAGGTGAGGATTCAGTACGTGTATACTATCCGGCAATGGATGAAGGAGAAGACGAGGCTATGGCTGGAAATGGTCCCTTTCCATTCACGGTATTTTTTGGTGACGATGGTGAAGTATCGAATGATTATGGAATAATTGCGGCTGAGATTGTCAAACGAGGAACTATTGTTGTAGTTACCGATGGATTTGATGAAGGTGCAACGACAAAGGTAGAGGATTCAATGTCGGGCCTCGAGTCTATTGTCAGTTTAATGAATCAATCAAATAGTTCGAACAATATAATTCCTGCCGGATTTGGTAATATTGACATGCATCACTGGGGTGTTGGTGGACACGGTACCGGTGCTGCAGTAGCTTACTCTGTGTTTCCATTTTGGCCAGAATCACAATTGTCCAATACCATACAGCCCCCCCGCTCACTGTACGGTTTAGGTATTGACTTTACAGGATGGAGTTCAGGTGATGGCTGGCAAAACATCAAACCAGCAAATTGGCAGATAGACCCAGCAACACCCGCGACAGGATTGTTCATGACTGGGACTGTCGACGAGATCGCTCGTGGCCAAGATAATCTACCAATTATCAACTCAACTGCCGAACTTGCCTGGCATTGGATGCATGTTTTGGGAGCAGACCACTTTCAATTCCAAGACGAAATTGATGATGGGATAATTTTTGGTGATGATCGTGGAGATGGTGATGCTTCTATGTCGCAAACAGAACAAATTAATTACGCAATGTCGCATTTATTGCCCTATTTGGATTTGACATTACGAGGTGTCCATGACGAATTTAGGCCTGCTTTCAATCGTGAAGGTTCACCAACTTCTGCTAGTGATAGTCAATCATATACGGAAGAAAGTCTATACAATTCTCAGTTTTTGCTTTTGAAAAATTTCACCAAAACACCGAGTGATATCAATGAATTTGGGAGATATGATACGTTCTCTATCATGGTCAACTGGACACTGAGAAATGGCGATGGTTACGACGCAGTTAATCCAAATTGGCAAATCGATATTGAGTGCGGATTCAACAAAGTTATCACAAGTACTGGTGTGTTAAATCCAAACGGTACAGTTGAGTGTGACTACGATGTCGAAGATTTGCAACCAGACACTCATACTGCTTTCTTGACGATTATGGTTGAGGGCGCACCAATGACTATTGAACATCAGTTCTTACGGACAGATTTACCTATTTCCCTCACTCAGCCAGCACCAATAATCCAAGTCCCTGAGCGTGGACAGACCTACATATCAGCGAGCGAAATCGGGATAGATCCTGATGGTCAAGAATTGTTTATTGTCGATGCCCAACTGAGCGGTGGTTCAATTAGCAATTTTTCAATCGAAATAGCCAGTGACTATCGAGGACTAACGGTTTTTCACACCGTCAATGAAGAGTATATCTCGGGTGCTGAGGTAGATATTTTGCTCAGAGCTGACGGCTCGGGTGTGGTTGATGAGGCTCTAACGATGTTAGAAATCGTCGTAATCCCGTACAACGATCCAGTGGTAAAGGTAGACAATATTGTCATGCAAACGCTGATTGAGGATGGGCCGTCAATTTCGGTAAATATCACTGAATATGCCTATGACCCTGAAGGAGAACCTCTCATGGCCTCAATAAATGACCAAACTGAAGGTATTGCAGGACCAGTTCAGTTTAGTTACTTCAATGGTATTTTGACACTAACTCCAGTCCCCAATCAAAATGGTGCTACTGTATTACACGTTAGGGTCACCGATGGTGTTACTCAAGCGGTAGATCTCGACATTCCGGTACAGGTTGCACCAGTAGACGATCCCGTGTATACTAATGATTCAATGTGGGCAATATCAATCTTTGAAGATGAACCAGTTTCACTAAACTTAACGGATTTCGCTTATGATATCGATGGCGACCAATTATCCTGGACTCTTGAATCAACTTCGGCAAATAATCTCGCAATAATCTCAGGTTTACAACTTCTAATCTCACCGCCAAATGACTACTTTGGTACGACAAACAACGCATGGCTCAATGTTTCTGACGGCAATTCTATGATATCACGGATGTTAAATATCGAGGTAGTAAGTGTACCTGATATACCAGCACTAAATCTGATGAATGTCAACATAATTGATGAAACTGCTGCAACACTTGCTTACTCTGTATTTGATAATGATGGTGCTACAGACCATGGATTAGAGATTTCACTCGATGGCGTTGCTCAAGAAAATCTACAACCATCATGTATTATCGATGAATCTGGTAAATCAAAAGAATGTGTGACAATGCTTGAAGTGCCGGTTAACCGAAGTCAATTGGTCGAGGTAAGGGTGGCAATATTTGATGCAGAGTTCACTTCAGAAGTTGTACAGTACACCATAATTGACTTTAATTCCACGATCAGCATTATTGTAGATGAAACACAAGATGAGGATGGATTTTCAGTCTCAATAACTCTGATTGCGGCTGGTTTACTGGGTTTAATAATCATGATTTTGGTACTGCTAATTGTCTTGAGAACTATGCATAATGAACCAATAGACACCAGTAATTCTGATTCGAGTTTTAGTAGTGATGTTGTTGAAGAAGAACTTGGTGTCGATTTGTCACCTACGGGTTTACTTTCAAGGATTAACCAAAATAAGTAATCACAACGGTATATTGCCATGTTTCTTAGGCGGACTCCATTCACGTTTTGAGCGTAGAATGTTCAAGGCTCTTATCAACCGCATTCTCGATTCACTTGGCTCTATCACGTCATCTAGCCATCCATTTCTTGCTGCAACATATGGGTCGCCAAACTTTGCCTTGTACTCATCAACTAACTGTGAGCGAACGTTTTCCTTCTCATCATCATCAGCAGCCTTAATTTCTCGTCGATGAATGATATTGACTGCGCCTTCTGCTCCCATTACTGCAAGTTCTGCAGTAGGCCAAGCAATGTTGTAGTCACTCCGCAGATGTTTGCATGACATTGCCAAATAAGCACCGCCGTACGCTTTTCTCGTTACTAGAGTCAATTTTGGTACCGTCGCTTCAGCATAGGCAAATAACAACTTAGCGCCATGTCGAATGATGCCACCCCATTCCTGTACTACTCCCGGCAAGAAACCTGGAACATCCTCAAGGGTTAACAGTGGGACATTGAATGCATCACAAGTACGAATAAAACGGGCGGCTTTAATCGAAGCGTCAATGTCTAAACACCCGGCTAGAACCTTAGGCTGGTTACCTATCACTCCGACTGTTCTGCCTCCTAACCTTGCAAAACCGATGATAATATTGTCCGCATATGACTCAAAAAGTTCCATGAAGTGGCCGTCATCGACTATCTCTTCGACTACCTTCACCATGTCGTATGGGCGGTTTGGATTATCAGGTACTAAAGTTTCAAGGTCTTCATTGAGCCTATCACTGGGGTCTGCCGTTTCGATATAGGGGGCTACAGCGCCATTGTGGTCCGGTAGGAAACCAAGTATTTCTGCCGCCATTTCGCACGCATCTTCATCGTCATCAGCAATTAAACATGCAATTCCGGAACGTGATGCGTGCAAATTTGCACCTCCAAGCCCTTGAGCGTCAATTTCTCCCTCAATCACTTCGGGTGTTTCGAGTGGTGATGAGAGGAATAATTGTCCGTGTTCATCGCCTAGTATAGTGAAATCTGCTAAGCCAGCAGCTAATGAAGATACTCCGACAACTGGCCCTAGCACGAGGCTGATTATTGGCACTCGGCCACTGCATTGAACCAGTCGGTCTAGCAGTTCGCCAGTGCCAGCTAGTCCTGAAATTCCGTCATGTGCCCTTTGGCCTCCGCCATCCCACATGCCAATAATCGGTACTTTTGCCCGCTCTGCCATCTCAACAATCTTAGCGATTTTCTTTGCGTGGGTCTCACCCATGCTGCCGCCATGAACACTGAAATCCTGTGCGAAGCAGTATACTCTACGGCCATCTATCGTTCCGTGGCCGGCAACCACGCCGTCGCCTAAAGTTTCATGCAAAAACATGTTGTGGTCAACAGTTCTGTGGGTGACGAATGAATCAATTTCAATGAATGAATCCTCATCAAGTAGTAAACCGATTCGGTCACGGGCAGTACCACGCCCGGTTTTTCGAATCGCTTCCTGTTTTTTGAGGCCACCACCCAGCCTTGCTTCGTTACGCTTCTGGCGCAATTCGTCGAGTTTTTGGTTGGTTCGATTTCCCATATTATCACTCTCTCAGAACATTGAGATTCTCGCCACACAAATTCTTCACCAGCAATGTTGCAACGTCTTTGTCATTTGATAGTGCATAGTGAACTTTTACCACGGTGCTGTCTGGAGAAGTCACGCTACCATGACCAAGCAAACCCATTTCTTGTTGCTTTCTGCCTTTGGAATATACATTCATGTCAATAGGTCCATGCAAGCACTGCGAGGTAATTACTACCGGGATATTACGATTGACACAACGAGTTAGTGCACGCCAAACCTTAGTATTCTCTGGAGCATCTTTGCCCGGATCGTCGATTGGTAGGTGTCCAAGTCCAGTGCCGTGAATAATGATTGCCTGCACGCCGTTGGAGACAATTGATTCAATCTCCTGTTCGTGCAGATATGGTCCAGCAATAAACTGAGCGATTCTCACATCTTGTGAGTATTTTCTCGGACTATCACTTACCACTAATTCGGTTTGTTCTAATTCACTTTGGTAAGTGGTATCCATAACTATGCTTGGTTTACCACCGTCGATATTCACGTAAGCCAATGGCTGACTGTTGACATTTCGGAACGCATCTCTGCGCGTGGTGTGAAGTTTCCTCACGCCAGTTCCTGGTAGAATAGAGCATGTGCCGTCATGGCTTGATGTGTGCATAACAACCACTGCAGAATCACCTCTAATCGCTTTCGGTTTTGGCCCATGTGCAGCCCAATAGATTGCTGAAATGAGATTCTCTGACGCATCTGATGAACCACGGTCAGACGAACGTTGAGAGCCGACTAAGGCAATTATTCCAGGTGGTGCTTTACCTTCTCCAGACCACGCAAAGCACATAGCAGCGGAGGTAATGTGTAATGTGTCAGTACCATGGGTAATCACTACGCCATCACAGCCTTCATCAAATGCTTGCTTGGTGGCGTCAATCATCTTATTCCAATGCTGACAACGAATGTCATCACTGAACATGTTGCCAATTTTGACGGCATCAATGTTGGCAATTTGAGCCAATTCGGGAATCGTGCTGACCAGTTCCTCGGGCTCAAACTTTGCTACTACTGCTCCAGTTTTGTAGTCGACTTTCGAAGCAATGGTACCTCCAGTGTGAATGATTCGTATCCTTGGTAAATCCTCATTAAACTCTAGTTTTGAATAATTTACTTTGCTATCATCACCAAGTACCCCAAGAATCTCTATGGCAATAATTTCCTCTAAGTTGTAGCTCGCATTGTAACCATTGGCTAACTTAATCGTAATGTGGTTAGGCGCTGCTGGGTGTAGAATAACACCTTCGTGAGTGGTTTTTCCATTATGGCCGTCTACTTCGATTCGGACATTATGTCCAATATCAGGGATATCGACCATGATGTTGCCAAGAATTGACGGCTCATCAAGAGTTCGCTTCACTGAGATAGGTCTTTTACCTTTTCAACAAGGTCCATGCGGCGAAGTCTCCAGATGCCAATTGGAGTCATTGCAACTGCAATGATTACTACTAATCCCATTAGTTGATATGCTACGCTGGGAACTATTTCAACCGGGACATAGAACTGCCATGAAGAGAAAGAAGCCGCAAGGCCAATGGCTCCTCCGTAGGCGAATGCTACTCCGACAATTCCGCCGATTATGCCAATGATCAAACTCTCGAATAATAGCATCAAACCTAAGCGTGTTGTAGAGGCTCCCAATACCCTCAGGGTGGCAAGTTCGAAATCCCGCTCTGCAACGTTCATAATCATCGTATTGAGCATCACGGCAGTGGTGAATAGTAATCCAAGGTACATTATCGCTTGGAAAATCTGGGTTTGCTGTTCGATTAAACTCTCAACTCCGTCGATCAGACTTTGTCGTTCAACAACACCTACTGAAACTTCCCCCACTTCGCTTGTAACCTGAACCCCTTCGGGGAGTTCTAAGTAAACTGAGGTAGCATTGATTCCCGTAATGTCACTGAGGTCAGATCGTAGGAAATACATCGTTCGTGAAAAATCACCTTTGGTTGTGCCGACAATCTCTACATTTTGGGCGACACCGTTTATCATTACCGCTTGAACATCATTGATTTCCCAATCCAGAAACTGCATTGAACCGTCATCCATCATCACCTGTGGAATAGAATTTTTGTCGATAGGCTTTGTTCCTTCGAGGAGTTGGACTGAACGCATGCCAGAGTTATAATCGTCCAATCCTACAACAGTGAACATTCGTTCGACACCGTCATTATCCTCTACGGTGCCTAATGGCATTTCAATCAGTAGTTCAAAACTTGCATTGACGCCTTGTGCCCATTCAATAACCTCATACTCGCCTTCCGGGTTAATGAATACTTGAGCATCCCAGTTTTGGTCATCCTCTATTCCGCCAACTAGCGTATTCTCGATTCCAGCTGACATCATTTGTATCGAGCCAAATAACATCAATGAGATGCCGACTGCGACAAATGTCATCGATAATCGCAATGGTCTTCTAAGGCTTGACCGAACACTCAAACCGAGTGTGGTTGGCATCCAGGAGGTTAATTTCTTCAAGAATTTAGAGCCGACTCTAATTGTATTTTGCCCGCTTAGTATTTCCAAGGGATTAATCCTACTCGCTTTTATGGCTGGGAAAATTCCAGATATTAACACCACAATCATCGTGGGCGTAATTATTGCTAGGTATAGTGAAGAAGGAATTTCTCTGTTGATGATTGGCACGCCCACGATGTCTTGGTAGAAATCCAGCATCGCATTCATGCCCCATGGCCCGATTAAACAACCAATCAGCGAACCAATAGCACCAATGATTACGGGAGCATATAAGTATCCGCTAAGTAGTGATTTTCTTTCCACGCCAAGGGTTCTGAGTACTGCAATTTCTTTTGATTGACTTTGCACTAGACGCTGAAGGCTAAGGATGATTGTGATTGACGCGATTGCTGCAATCATGACGGTGAATGGTGTTGCCATGCGGTTGGCTCCCTCCAAATCTTGGCGCATGATTTCAACTTGCTCAACTTGTCCACGGTCTCTTACCCTCGCATCAAGTTGAGTTTCGCTGAGCGAATCTTCAACCATTGACTTGATGTTATCTATTGGCTCTCCTTCGAATTTTTTAGTGTCTGGTAGATCAAATGATGGAGTATTTTCAACATCGAGCAATATTGTATTACTGTCTCCTATGGTTCCGCCAGTTAACCTTGCCATACCGGACTTCGATAGGTAGCCGACTACATATTCGCCAGCTTCAGGCGGAAATAGGGATCCCTCTGGTGCCATGAAAATGTGTACTGGGTGGTAGCCATAGCCGACAATTGTGAACTCAGCAGTAGACGAACCAGCACCGATAGTTATGTTGTCACCGATTGATAACTCAAGGGGTTCAACGACGTGTGCATCGATAACAATTTCATTGGCAGATGATGCAAGCCTGCCTGCAGAGTGCCCATTTGGCATCCATACCCGGTTCGTATTGTCACCATCATCAATTCCATGCCAAATTGAATTGATTATTTTGTCCTCCTCACTGGTATTGTGGAACATAGTTCCCGGAACAATATTTCTTCCTTCACATGAGTCTAGGCCAAAGTCATCATTATCCCACGAGTTTTCCAATTCCTGACAAAAGTTCGATACTTGTTGAGCAGTCCACGTTGTGCTTCGATTATCAATCCATAAATCCGCTAAATTTGCACCATCTTCATCATCGGCGTGCATAGTGTCGTACATGCCACTTAAATTGTGTGAATAGCCGCCGAAGGTTAGGCCAGCAAAAACACCTACCGACACCATAAAAATAACTGCAAACAAACGTAACTTTGTCCGCCACAAACTTCTGGCTAATCGTTTGTTTAACAGAACAGACATTTTGTCACCTCAATAATCCTAAGATTAGTTTGTAAATTCATCAGAAACTATCTTGCCGCTATCGATTCTAATTACTCTTGTTGCGTATTGGACCAAGCCTTCATCGTGAGTGACAAATACTGCAGTAATGTTTTCTTGTTCGCAAGCCTTAACTAGAGCAGTCATAACTTTCTGTGAGGTTTCTGTATCGAGGTTACCAGTTAGTTCATCACCAAGTAGCAGATTAGGCCGCTTTGCGATACTTCTTGCGATGGCGACACGCTGTTGTTGACCGCCACTAATTTCACCTGGAAATCGGTTTATTTCACCCTCGAGGCCAACTAAACGGAGCAGTTCTTCGGCTCTGGGTATGTCTTTTTGACCTGCTAATTCTTGAATAAGAAGGATGTTCTCAAGTACCGTTAAATCTTGTAGCAGATTGAAGAATTGAAATACATACCCGATGTTTTCTCTTCTAAAGGAGGTCATCGATTCCGAGGCATTGCGTGGGACGTCATTGGCGTCAAATGTGTATGTACCGTCAGTTGGGCTATCCAAAGCAGACAAACAGTTCAACAGAGTGGTTTTGCCTGAACCAGAAGGTCCCAGAAGAATGACTCTCTCACCAGTTCTAATTTCCAAATTAATCCCGTCAAGAGCCTTTACTACCCCCGCTGGAGTCTCGTAATATCTTTGCAGATTTTCCATTTTAACTAGTAATTTCATGTTATGACCACAATCAAACAAATCCAAATAACGGATAATTATAAGTTTCACTATTGATTAAAATCGGTGTACTAATAGCAAGTATTGCTTAGAATAGACCAATTGTTATGGTGCCGGGAGCGGGGCTTGAACCCGCGACCTTCGGATGTCTCAG
>TARA_B100001121_G_scaffold267358_1_pt1 | contig 20177 bp, 24 predicted proteins | sample TARA_B100001121 | Tara Oceans TARA_B100001121 (sample SAMEA2622817) | marine metagenome | biome: marine biome (ENVO:00000447); feature: surface water layer (ENVO:00002042); material: "saline water (ENVO:00002010), including plankton (ENVO:xxxxxxxx)" | depth 5 m
GGGGGGGAATGACATATGGATGAACAACAAGTTGAAGATATTGTAAAGTGTAGTGATTGTGGAAGTAGAAACCTAACTCGAGATGAGACTCGAGGCGAAGTAGTCTGTGATGACTGCGGTTTGGTATTGGAAGATAACGTAATCGACCAAGGTGCAGAATGGCGAGTATTCTCTCCTGAACAGGGCGACCAAAGAGCAAGAACCGGTGCACCAATGACTGTTATGCTTCACGACAAGGGTTTGTCGACCGATATTGATTGGCAGAACAAAGACTACTCAGGTAAGACCATCAACTCACGATACCGTTCACAATTTTATCGAATGAGGAAGTGGCAGAAGCGAAGCCGTGTATCTAACGCAACCGAGAGAAATTTGGCCATGGCTTTGGCCGAGTTAGACAGAATGGCTAGCCGCTTAGAACTGCCAAAATCTGTTAGGGAAGCAGCTGCGGTCAACTACAAGAAAGCCGTTGACAAGAGACTCATTAGAGGGCGTTCGATTGAAGGTGTCGCTGCGGCCTCGCTATATGCTGCATGCCGCCAGTGTGGTGTCCCAAGAACACTTGACGAAATCGGTCAGGCATCTCGTACCGGAAGAAAAGAAATCGGTCGAACCTACCGATTTATGGTTAGAGAATTAAAGATGAAAATCATGCCAACAGGTCCAGAAGATTACATTTCAAGATTCTGTTCTGGCCTTGGCTTGGATGCAGAGGTTGAGGCAAAAGCCTACGAATTGATCAAAGCAGCCCAAGAGAAAGAACTCACCAGTGGTCGCGGACCTACAGGAATTGCAGCATCAATTATCTACATTGCCTCGGTGCTATGTGGTAAGAGAAGAACCCAAAGAGAGGTTGCTGAAGTTGCTGGTGTAACCGAGGTTACTATCAGAAATAGATACAAAGAGCTCATCCAAAATCTAAACATTGAGCTTGATATCTAAGCATGATTTCATTGGTTGATTACGATGAGTAAAAGTCGATCTGAGGTATCTCAGATTGTTTTTGAGAAAGTTGCAACATTACTTGTTGAGGCATTAGAGCGCGGAACAAATTCATGGCCCTTGCCACCGCCACCAATTAGGGATGTTGATTTTCCTCCCGTTGAACCTATCTCACCTCAAGAATTAATCGAGCAAGGATTGGGTTTACTCAATGTTGACCGTGGCATGTTCGAGTACAAATTAAACTCAGTGGTCGACTTGGTTGTGCCTCATAGAATGAATTTAACAGACGATCCATACAGAGTTCACAAAAAATGGTTACAAAAGCGCTCAGACATGGTGGCAGAGCGATTGATTTTCTCAATAAATACTGACTGGCTTGCTAGAGCTTTGGACCCTTATGCGCCGGATAGCACCAGATGGTGGTTGAGCATAGCATTACTGAATGGATTGTCAACAGGGCCTCTTGGTCAACCAATACATCAAGGCTATCATCTGCTTGAATCGATTGCGATTGGCCAGCGGCCGGGAACCTGGCACACTCAACCTGAAGCAGGCCCCCAGAATGTAGACTGGAATCCAGACGCAATCATACCGCGAATGACGGGGGTAATCGCTCATGAAGCCGGAGTTGAAGCCGCACGCTGGATGCTTAGCGAATTAGAAACCGGCAACGTTGACAGGCGACGCTTACTAATTGAGTGGATTCGCTTATTGATGGAGCGACCACAATTGATTGAACCACTTGGTCTGTCAGAGGTGCTTACAAGATTGACCGCTGATGAAGACTCACAAGTAGCGGTACAGATTGCCAGATGTCTGGCGAAGACCATTGATTATGACCGAGACACAGGACATAACTTGGCTAAATTACTGATGGCGAGAGACGATTTGATGGTTCGTCGAGCGATGGCTGATGTACTAACTCGGTTATTTAGAAGGCTGACAGAAGATGCACTACCATTCTTTAATCAATTAAAGTTAGATGATGACCCAGATATCTTGGCGGCTGTGAGCAGTACATCTTCTGATTTACGATTTATTGATACAGAACTTTGGGCAGACAACCTCTTAGAATTAAGTAATCATGATCTGCCAATAGTTCGCAGAAATATAGTCCCCTCACTGCGTGATTATTTCGAAACCTTTCCAGATGACACGCGTAAATTACTACCTGCTCTTTGGCAAGATGGCGACGAGGTTGTAAGAACCAGAATGCGCGAATTACTGATAAAAATGTCAGACATATCTACTCAAAAATTCGGTTCTCGCATAACTGATTTACATGGCTATGGTTGCGATATGGCCCCACTGTGGCAATTGATGGAAGCGAGGAGTAGTGGAGCGTCTAAGGCTTGGATTGACTGGCTAAACGGTGAGGGAGAGATGCCGGAATCAACTCCGAAGCGAAACCATGTCAGCACTATGGAAGCCCCTGAGAATCTACCTGAATTAAGCGATGCGTTGGAGACCCTTGACCAAGAACTTGGTTTCCTTGATTGATTATTCCTCTTCTGCTTTATCACTCAGCGGACCAGAAACCACTAGGCCAACATAAATTCCGTTTAGTAGTGCCAGTGATGCAATCAACAGTACAATCATTCCAGTGGTTTCTGGAAGATGGTCGACTAGAGCAGTTTTTGTCACTAAGAGTAGCACAATAAAGCATGCCAATGAGAACATAACAACCAGTTTCCAAGTTTTTTCCGGATTCTGCCAGCGATTTATTGACGGTATAATTCCACGTCTTTTGAATGTGTAACGGAACCATCCGATATACAAACAACATAAGCCTGCTAAGCCGATAACTCCGCGAGTGAAGGAGGGAGCATTCCACGGTCCTTCAGGAGCGACATCAAATAGGGTTTGTAACACCATCAAGGCGCCTGCGACAGTTATCCATCGCCACTCAGGAACCGTTGCCATATTATGCCCATGATGGGTTATGCTTGAAAGGTTGTACCCTTTGGGATTATTAATGACAGTGGTTAAGGACGCAGTTATTGTTGCTGCTGGGTTGGGAAGTCGCATGCTACCAACTACCGCATATGTGCCAAAAGAATCTCTACCACTGGTCGATATTCCTGCTTTTATCCATCTAATTAGAGAGGCAATTGCCGCCGAAGTCACCAATATCCACATTATTACCTCCTCAAAAAAGGACTTCTCCAGTTTTCTAACCAGCAAACAAGAGTACCATCTTCTTAGGCCGGAGATAAGTAAGTCACTGTACGAATCGGACAAATCGGTGAAATTCTTCATTCATACCCAAGCTGAACCACTTGGCTTAGGCCATGCAATATTACAATCATTGGATGATATAAACGGCCCATATCTTGTCTTACTGGGTGATAATATTATCACCAATAAATTCTCAAGCATCAATAATTTTGAGCCATCAGATGCCTCGAGAAAATTAGTATCTACCTTCCAACAAACCGGTTTGCCATGTGCAGCGATATATTCTGTTGGTGATAGCGAAGTGAGCAATTATGGAGTAGTTGAGTTAATCGGTGAGCGAATTAGTCAGGTAATCGAAAAGCCAACCCCTGACCAAGCTCCTTCAAACAAGGTACTATGTGGGCGTTATCTTTTCACAGAGGATAGCAAAGCACTGCTTAAGGAAGAGTATTCTGTGGCCAAGTATGGCGAATTTCAAACCATTGAGTTGCAAAAGCATTGGATGGAAAATTCCGGATACATCGGAGTTGATTTGAGCGATTACCAATGGTATGATTCCGGTAATCCCATTGCATGGTTAAAAGCGCAAATTGACTATGGCTTGAGAAATCAAGATTATTCTGCGGATCTCAAAGCATGGTTGAAAGATAGATTGAATTAACGCTGACCGGGCTTCCAAAACGTCAAAGGAATCGGCAACTGATTGTTTACACAACGATTAGCAAGATGGTCGGCTCGCTCATTCCATCTGTGACCTCTATGCGCTCTTACATGGCGCCATTCTACTGTTCTAACCTGAGCGACTTCTTGCCATAGGTTTTGTACATGTTTCACCAACGACTTATTGGCCTTCGCTCGCCATGCACCGGTTGCTAGATTGCCAGCATATTGTGAGTCAGTGTAGATAATTGCTGAGTATTCGCTATCATCAATAAGTAACCAGCGCAGGGCCATTGCAAAAGCAGTTAATTCGGCAGTATTGTTTGAACCAACCTCTGCGCCTATGAACTCCTCAGCATTAGGTTTGCAAATTACTCGACCCCATGTTTCTTCGAGAATTTCGCCACTCCCTTTTCCCAGGCCATTATCGCCGATGACTATTGCCATCCCCCAAGCAGCTGGTGTTTCTGCGGTGACATTTTGATTTTCCAAGCAGGAGCCGTCAATGTAAAGAGCAATATTCTCATGACTGGAACTCAATATGCTCACTCGCCAATTTCTGCCTTGTATGCGGCAGCATCCATCAAATTGGCAATTTCTGAAGGGTTATTGATTGTCATTTTTATTATCCATCCGTCTCCATATGGACTGGTGTTCATTAATTCTGGAGTATCCTCTAATTCCTCGTTGACTGCGGTAATTTCTCCGGCAAGTGGAGCAAAGATAGGTGAAGCAGACTTTACCGATTCCACCACTGCGAACTCACCCATGTCATCGACAACCATGCCGCTTTCAGGAAGCTCGATGTAAACAATATCGGTCAACGCGTCTTGTGCGTGGTCAGTAATTCCTATAGTGACCGTGTCACCTTCGACTCTAAGCCATTCATGTTCTTTGGTATAGTACAAACCTTCTGGGACCTCACTCATATTATCGCCTTATCTTGTGGAGACGTAGAGGATTCTTGAATATTCGCAACGAATTTCACTCTTCTGCAGTTGTGATTTCACTGGATAGTACCTTACTCTCTAATTCAGCCCAAGCGTTTCCAATTCGATTGTCTCGGCTTTGTTGATGTACTTCATCATCGACCCGCTGCTTCAGTTCATGCTCTGATTCGTTAGGGAAATATTGTGACAAAAATGAATTTTCATATAACACTAATCTCGCCATTGCTAAACAAATAATTCCCGTCAACAAGAAGAGGTGGCCAATGCCGAGTTTCTCGATAGTCATTCTTCCATCGATGAGGGCGAATCCGCAAAGAAGGATCAAGCCGAAACCCGTGCCAAGGAGAATGCGATTTGCCGCCTTGCTTGGCTCGTCCATATTATTCCCAGTTAGTAACCAGTGATGAATTAAGCGGCCGTCAGTAAGTTTCACGCATCAGTTTGTGAATCTTATATGGTAACAGTGCTCGATTAACCGGTGTAACTTCGAGAATTCTTCCATCATCTCTGCGTCTGATGTCCTGTAATAAGGGGTGTCTGCTCTTTTTGTGCAGTGTGAGCAGTGTTGGCTTATCAACTTCTAAAGCCCCCCTTACACAATTAACGAACTTCTCACTTTCTACTGTAAATTTACCAATTTCGTCGATTACTAATACTTCGCTTTCGTTTTTCGCATACTCAATCGCTGGTATGGCAACTCTTTCCAAAGCCTCGAGGTCTAATCCGTAACCAAGAACCCTAAGCCTAGAATCAAATTCTTTGTGGGCGATTACGCCTTCATCTCCAGTTATGATGTCGATTACCTTGTACCCCAAGCGTTCTCCACTTTCGATAATGGGTTCAGTGCGCAATCCGGCGATGATTGGTTTGCCGCTTGGATTACCGCGTAACTTTATTTCTTGGGTTCGCTCCTCAGTTAGCATTTGTAGAACTTTCTCCATAACTGCAGATTTGCCACTCCTAGGCAATCCTGTAATCCCAATCTTTGGATGAATTCCCATCTTCTCACCAAGGCTCGATTATCAACCAGTCACTTATCAGTAATAAACAATCGTCTTACCCAAGGATGAGAGATTGGATTTGTAATATAGTAAAAAAACGTCATAAAATGCCTCAAACAGATAAAGAATTACCCTAATTGGGTAAAGTGCAGATTTATTGAATAAAATCGATTGACTCCTTGTAAAGTTGCCAATATTCCTCTACCCACTGATAAATCTTCGATAACACGTCCTGTTCGACACCAGCAATCTTTGCAATCCTCTTTATCATCTTGATTTCCTTTTTATCATAATCTCCGTCGCATGCGGAAACTAGCACTGCATCTCTAAGCGCTAATTTTTGTCCCACTTCAGATAGGATTTCCATACACTTCTCAATTTCTACTGGGTGATTCAATGTATTTCTAACATCGACTCGCATTTCAGGATGAAGCATTGATTTACCCATAATAGATTCAATCATCGCTAATTCTTCTAGAACCAATTCTCCGTCAATAGATGCGACAGCGACCATCATCTGTGCATGAGCTAGGCGCTCCTCCATGGTCAAATCATTAACCATGTCCGAGAACAAGGGCTTCACTCCGCTAGATCATTCAAAATGTCATAGCCGGACTGCATCCAATTATATCCTTCAACAGTCCATTTGAGTAGTCGGTCAAGAGCATCATCGGGTAATCCTAAATGAGCAGTAATCTCGGTCAATACCTCTTTTTCATCATCATCTACGGTGCCATCAGCAGCAGCCATCAATACAGCATCTCGCAAGGCTAAGCGCCCAGCTTCCTCACTCAATCCAGATAGGCATTCATCAAGTGGTGGAGGGGTTTTCAGAGCTTGTCGAATTAACTCTCGTTGGCTCGGCGATAGCAAAGCAGTGCCAAGTCGCTGTTCGAACATGGCCATTTCGTCGACAGTTAATTCATTATCAACTCGAGCCATGAAGGCAAGGAGCCTTGCATAGGAGAATCTTTCTTCACGGGACAGCTTGTGTATCGTGTCTGGCAGCATGACCCTGCGTATCGTTCATTAGCCAATAACTTCTCGCATGATTAGCATAGAAAATTTCGATTTCTATACCTCATTAAAGTAACCGAATTACTCGTCGTATTCAAAGACGAACCATCGCATGCTGGCCCAAGTAAACAATCCCCATATCAGCATATTAATGACAAATATCAAGCGTATCTGAAACTCTAAATTTGACACTAAAAACTCGTATGAGATTGTCGATAGCGCACCTCCAATAGCGTAAACAGTGAAAGCGCCAATCATTGTAGTTTTGACATCCTTTCTGCCATCAAAGGTAAAATATCTGTGAGTAAAATGGGCAATAGTACATGATATAATCCAAGCGATTGCCCATACTCCGGTCTCTGAAAATAATTCTAAGGCTGGAGACAGCCGTAGAATTTCCCAAAGTATCCAAAACAGTAGTGTGTTTATTGCTCCAGCCGTAGCAAAACGCCGAATCGTGCCTCTAGGAGCAATTATGGCGATTTGTCTTGTATCCATTTTACCACAAGCCTCAGGGTTCAGTCGTCTTTGGTAACTACGTCACTCGGTTTGCCGGTAAGAATATCGCGTAATTTTTTGTTATCGTCTTGAATGGCTTGTAGTAATTCATACTTGCAGGAAAGAGATTCAGCAAGTACCGCAAGCGCCTGCGAATCCTTTGGCAAGCACTTGCCACCAAAACCACGCTTCAGTCCAAAAATTGGGTCAAGATGTGACTCTCCTATGGGTTGGTCTTGTGGCGTAGTGATTATCTCTCGGATTTTATACCAATCTTCTCCTAAAGCCTGGCAAATATCGTACATTTGATTTGCAAAGATGACCTTTGTCGCATAGAAGGTGTTTTTTGTGTATTTTACTAATTCAGCTTGTGTAGGAGTTACATGAAATAGATTTTCGTTTCGTAATACTCCGGCTTCTCTATGTTGTTGGAATACCTGATGGGCAACATCCTTGTGGTGAGTTCCACAAACCAGAATATCTTGGTTAGCAAAGTCCTCAAGACGCCGACGTTCAACGAGAAATTCTGGCGAATAAGCGATTTTTAGATGCGGATATTTGTGATGAAATGCCTCGGTGGTACCGGGAACAACCGTACTCTTGATGACCGCAGTAAATCCATTCGGTAAAGAGTCTAAAATTTCCTCAACTATACTAGTGTCACAACCACCGTGTTCAGGATGCGGTGGTGTTGGTACGGCGATGTATGCAAAGTCAACATTATCGGTAACATCGCTTAGGTCAGTCTTCCTTGCTGGGTCGTGGATAAATAACTCATGAGCGTCCTTGAAGCAATGCTCGATTGCACCACCAACCATCCCTGCTCCGATAATTCCAACCTTCATGTTATCACCATTTTCAATTGTACCATCTAGCTATTTACTTGAATGGATTTGGGTTCAATTTGCCTTCTTTTGCCATCAATGATGCCGCAAGTAATGAGTCAGGCGTACCACAATCTACCCAAGTTTCTTTACCAATATTCAATAATTTTGCTTGTTCTTTCTCAACGTATTTACGATTGACGTCCGTAATTGAGAATTGATCGCCGTATTCCAATTCGCACTGGTCAATTAGTGACCAAAATTGTTCATCAAACAGATATATGCCACCAATTGCGACATTTGATGGCGGATTTTGCGGTTTCTCTACAATATCGATTATTTTTCCATCATCATTGAATTTTGCAACCCCAAATGCCTGAGGGTTTTCTTCATCTCTCGATAATAATAGGCAACCAGGATTCGATTCATGGTCAATGAATTCCTTTACATGATTTTCGAGTTCGATAGTAGTTATATTGTCAGAGAAATAGATTAGTAAACGACAGTTTTCATTGTGTGGCCGTGCTAAGTTAAGTGCCTTAGCAACACCTTCCGGCGTTTCCTCCAAGACGTAGTGAATTTTTTCTCCGGGTAAACCAGAGCCCACATGTTTAGCAATTTGGCCGATAAACTGGTTTGAAATGATTGTAATATTTTTTATGCCCGCTCTTCTAATAGTTCCCAATGCGTAATCTATGACGGGCCGGTCATATATTGGCAGTAGGGTCTTTTGAGTTATTTTGGTAAATGGGTGCAACCTGCTTCCATGGCCACCTGCCACCAAGATTGCCTTAACCATCATGGATTACTCTAAGTAGGAGTCCTATATTTGGTTTCCTTCATTATTCTCATATAACCGTTTAACTGCACCATCTTGCTTATTCTTCTCAAACCAGCCAGTTTTTATCAAATCGCCTAGATTGTCAACTCCTGATTCTATCAGATCAGTATCCACAGATTCTGATGATTGCCATTGTTTGGCAGAATTTTCCGCTTGGATAGCATTAGCATCTCTGAGCATTTCTTCACCTTTAGTAATCGCTGACTCAATATTATCATAATCACGATTACTCATAGCATCCACTCGTTCTCCATCAGTTGAGAAATTGTTCTTGCCGGTATGAAATGCGGGACCCTTTTCGTCAGTCCCTCTATTTCTTAGATAATCAGGATTAGCGAAATTAGACTGATTGACATTGCTTGCAGTCTCCTCATCCTCATTGGCGTATTTTACAGCAAGCAATTCATGAGAGAGATACTCAATTTTAATTTGATAATATTTTGTGATAAAGTTGTTTGATAAAACCACAAATATCGGGATTAACAGTATCGATAAAAAGATAATTGGGTCGGGTACATCAAATCCAAACAGTAGAATTGTGATACTGAATGCAGTACTGATAATTGCAATCTTGGCTAGAACCTTTACCAGTTCGGCACTTGATTCTAACTTTGAAATTTCAAGGTTGTAGTCCATCTATTTCACTTAGCCAATAATCTTCGTCAATTTTGCCATTAAATCTGGATTTTCTAATTCTGAAGTTTGCCAGTTTAATGATTTCATCGCTAGCAATTTTCTAGATTGTATCGAATTATCCATACGTTCATGGGCAAATTGTCCTAACAAGCCACAGATAAGCAGACATGCCAGTCCAAAATACCATGATGTAAGATATGTAATAATTCCCGAAATAATAACAATATTGACTGTTGCAATAATCACTTTTCGTTTCAACTTTAACTCAGAATTGATTGCATCTATGCAAAGTTGTGCCGCTTGTTTTTTTGTCAAGGTCATCTAAACGCCTCAATCAAATAGTGATGAAGCAATCATCGTCAATTTCAATGATTACCCCAGTCATCAAACAATGTTCAATGGCTTCATCTATCTCCTCAAAGGAGATTCCCGATTTATCTAATTCAGCAACAATTACGTCTAGATTAGCTGAATCTTTGCCTTTAGCAAGTTCGCCATCGATTATCATCAACAAGTTCTGACAAGCGACGGCCAGTAGGGGGTCGTCACCTTGGTCATTTGGCAACAAATCAAGAAACGCACTAACAGGATGGGTTTCAGTAAAATCCTCTTCATTACTGACCGCTCTTGAGCCTAGCCCGATTATGCTCTTGTCATACTCAATGCTAAAACAATCGAACAGGTTTAATTGATTTGATTGCTGGTTATCAGTATCAGCATCAGTAATACGATTTTTTATGTCAATTATTCTTTGAATTCGCTGCTCAGCGGTTTTCAGTTCTACCTCAAGTTCGCTAGAAATCAGGTCTAAACTTGAGTTTGCTTGACTTTTTAGCCAGTCTTCTAGGCTCCAGTTAGGGTCAATTCCAGCCATAACCTCGCATAGTTTCTGAACTTCTGCTGGCATTGAATCAACATGGAGCCGATTGTCTCGCATAACATGGTTGTAATCTTGACAGCCTATGAAGAATATCATTGTCAATTTTGCAACATGTGGACATGTGTGTTAATTTGACTATGAATTATTGACGGTTCTATTCTTCCATTCCTGCTCAAATTGTTGCCACAATTCTTGTTCGACTTGGATTCGAATTTCTTGCTCAAGTCTTGGAGTTAACTCCGCAATTAACGCCTCTTGGATTTCTGCTGCCATTGAATTGACCACCCTAATCTCTGTTTCAGCAATTAATTCCTGCTTTTCAATTTCTGACATTCCGCTGGAAATTGTCTGTTTTTGATTATGTCGATTAACCTCTGCTAGAACGATTCTCTCAATTTCTGTCATCAATTTACCAACTATCGCAAGTTCCCAACTGTCACGGGGGTTTGGCACATTCATTTTGCTAATTTGATTTCTTAGATTTTGAACAATCCTTGCTCTAACCGGGTTGCCAATCTCGAACTGATTCGCACCAGAGACGAACCCAACGAGACAGTCAAGCCATTCATCGTGATTGATTTCAGCCCCACAACCGGGACAAGCAGCCATCGTTTCCTGCTGTTCTTCTACGGCTTCGTGAGTGTCTCTTTGCTGTTTCTGGCGTCTCCTAACCGGCGCAGCCGTTTCTTCAATATCGAACGAAATGCTTGTTCCAAAAGTTCCTGACTGTGGGTTTTTCGCTAATTCTTCGCCCATCTTTTTCAATAAAATCTCTACTTTAGATAATAAAAGGCTTGTCCCGACAAAGTTCTAATATTGTATTATTATGTATCTTAATTGATGTAGTTCGAGGCAATAATATTGATGCTTTGCTGTAAATTATTTTGATTATTAAAATCTATATCAATGTCAATTTCCTCATCACTACTGAGGTAATTGAGCATGCATTTTGCAACCCTCAAAACCTCATCTACAATGGTAATAGAGGCCATTTTTGCTGAACGAGACATCGGATTTAAGTCAACAACAATCACTGTTTTTCCCATGTTGACCAATGCTTCACATCTATCGCCATCTTCTAGAGGAACTAAAATAACATCACTGGAAAAGATCCCTTCTGCACAACAGTTTGCTCTCGGGCCTTCGAGATTGGGAATCTTGGCGTCAGGGTTTTTGCCGAGAATTTCTGTGGTTATGTGGTGAATATCTTTAATCTCCTCAAGGTGATTATATAGAGCGGATATGCGCTGTTCTGTGCGGTAAAAGATGTTAATTTCAATTGGGCAGTTTAGGGCTTGGGCGAGCTGCAATAATTCTTTGCCTGCTAGCGCTGCAGTATTGCCATTGATGGTTATTATTGGGCGTTTGGCAGCCATTAGATGGGCGAGAGCGTTTCTAGCTGCTAGCATAGCATTTTCAGATGTTGCTTCGCCTAGCAGATAATCGAAAGCCTCGCCACGGCCGTGAGCAATTAATGCACTATCTGCAAGCATGCCTTTACTGGCGGCAACCTCGAGTTTGTGTCGACTTAGTAATGATTCATATCTCGGATGACTTTTATCAGCAGTAAATTCACCCATTCAATCACCAACAATCATAGAGATGTCCAGTGGTTTAACTCCACGATTTATCGCGCTTGTCGAGATCACATCAACTCCACATTCGAACCACTGGTCTAGCTCATCAAAGGTAATATTGCCGCTTGCTTCAAGTAAAACCGCCTCTCTTAGGTTCATACTTTCTAATTGATTGACGACATCCTTACAACGCTCCGGACCGAAATTGTCTAACATTATCACAAATTTCTTGTTCTCCTGCTCATGAGTTTGTTGCCAAACTGCCGCCGCCGTTATTGCTTCTTTGTCATTTCTCACTTCAATTTCAACAAAAGATGTTACATCATCAATTTCTAACGACTGAATTAATTGAGCGATTTTTTTATCGTTATCATCGCTGGAGTCATCCATCGATGCAAGGTCATTTTCTTTTATCATTAGGGCGTCATTCCTTGTAAGGCGGTGAGTTAATCCTCCCCCGAGGTGAACCGCCCATTTGTCCAATAAACCCCATGTGGTTTTCCTGGTGCAAGCGACTTGCCTTGCAGCCTTACTAGCCCATTTTTTGGTCTCAGTTGCGATGCCAGATAAGTGTCCGAGAATGTTTAGTATACTTCTTTCAGCTAGGAGAATACTGTCTCGACATCCGGTTAAATTAGCGATTTCTTCACCATTTGATACTTTTTTACCATCAGAAGCACGCCAACTTATCTGTATCGATGGCGCCCAGATTTGAATAAGATGATCAACCATTGCGGTACCGGCAATTATACCATCTCCTTTTGCAATGATTGAGGCTGAAATTTGGCTACTTGAACCATACATTGGGCTGTCGATGTCATCATCTGCTAGTATCGCAGTAACCCATCGGTCCATGCTTGAAAGCAGTAATCTGCTGACTCCATCTTCAGCGGTCCACAAGAGGTGGCCTCTATCATGAGGCAACAAATTATTCCCGGCCATGATTGACCTAATGATTACCTGATTTTCAATTACACCCATAGATTTAGATTTCAATAACCAATTTTTATGAAATATTTCAAATCAGTAGTATTGATAGGCGTATTATGGAGAAAGAGTATATGTCACACATCGGTGGGCATATTACGCTTTTTTTTACGGTAGAAAAAGAAGGTCGCTTATTGAGAAATCAAGGTAGCAGAGGCGTCGGGATAAACATCCAACACGGTGTTAGAATTTTGATGTCGGTGAATGATAAAGCCGGCGAAGTTAGTGACAGTGAAATAATGATATCAGATTTCCAAGGGAATCCAATGAGGGGTTCGGATAAGATATATCATGATTTAATCAGCGATCTATTATATGCAAAATTGATAGATAGCACTCCATCGTTTTCTATTTCAATCAATCTCGAATTACCGACCAGCCAAGGCTTTGGGATGTCTGCTGCTGGTTTAATCGCCCTCGCTATGGCGTTTCGTGATTATTCAAAACGCGGAAATAGAGACCAATATTATCGAATCTGCCATAGGATTGAGCGGCAAAACGGCTCGGGCTTAGGCGACGTTCTCGGAATTCATGCAGGCGGTGTTGAAATCAGGTTACAACCAGGCGCTCCTGGGGCTTCTGGAACTAGTTTGGGTTTCAAATGTAAGCAACCAGTAATCTTAGCATGGCAACCTGAAGAATCCCGTCATACTTCGAAATATATCGATGATGATGATTGGCAATTGAAAATTACCAGAGCCGGTCACAAGGCATTGAATAACATCAAAAATGGACCATGGAATCATTCAAGATGGAATGAAATTCTCGAACAATCAAGTAAATTCTGTCAAGAATCCGGACTAATTCTTGAAACGGAGCGGAAGCATTTGCTCGATATTGTAAGGGATATAATTCGTTCAGTTGACCTACAATTACATGTTAGGGTTAGACTTTGTATGCTTGGAATATCCTGTGTTATTTTACCACGAACACTTGACAGGTTGTTACTACATGAGGAGTTAGAACTTCTCCATACTAAATTCACAGAGCATGGTCTTCAATCGATTATTACCGAAATCGATTCTTGATTAAAATTCTATTATTCAAACCACTCAAGGAGTCCTGCATCTAACATTAAGCAACCAGGTATGAATAGATTCTCACTGAATCCGTGTCGATAAACCACTGCTCCACTACCCCATTCATCGATGTAACGCGACATTTGTTTGGTCATTTTTTTCCTCTGAAATGATACATCAGCCCCATAGAAATGCTTGGCATCAATCCATGCCACGGGTTGTCCGTTGATTTCAACATGGTCAAGGAACAAGATGTCTGGAGTGTTAATTGGTCTACCGTGCTCTAGACGCTGCTCGGCAACCATTTCATTTTGCCGTCTTATCTTGACGCCTCTAGATTCAAACCAATCAGCCAGAATTTCTTCAAATGAATCAGCTCTTGAGTGAGTTTCGGACTGGTCAACATTCGAGACTCTATCCGCGGCTTCGGCTTTTTCAAATTCCTCTCGCTCTCGCTTTTTCATTTTACTTGGGTCTCTCAAACATTCTTTGATTCTAGATTTTGACCATCTTTTCTCCCCGAGAATAACGCGGAAAATATTCATAGGAGGGAAATCAAATCGCTTCGATAAGTCAACTACGCTGACACCTTCATTGTATAGCCTAAACAAGGCTTTTGCTCTTGATTTTAACCTGCCATGGCTGTATACTGTTTTCTGTTGTAATAATGCTGAACGTAGTGACAATGCTTGATCGAGGGTCATATTTTTGTTTTCGACAAATTTGGCGATTTCTTCTACACGCTCATCGTCAAGCCAGCCAAATTCACCCTTTCTAACGACAAATTTTGCTAGAGTTTCCTCGTCTTTTAGTGGAACTGGATTGTTTTGCCAATCAAAAGAGTGATTGCTTGGGGTTAGTTTGTCTTCTGGAAAACCCATTGGTTTTTCAGTTCTATCAAATCGGTTATTGGCCCGTTCTTCAACTTCACTGATGTATTCTTTGCTTCGTTCAAGCAATACTGCCTTTTTGGTTGTCCCGTATCTTTTGGGCCGCTGACGTTTTTGTGGTCGTGAATTTTTTGGTTGTTTATCTGTTGCCACAAAATACTCTTGATGCCGACAACCTTTGAACTATCGCCTAGTTATGTTTGATTCTATGTTGATAGGTAAGTCAAATTGTATAGCGGTTAATACCATATTCGATTAGGTCATCAAAAATTTGGTTAACGATTTGTCGCGCAACCTTGTTACCGAATGCCAGTACTTTACTCAGTCGCGTGATTTCCCACCAAGCAGTTATCTCCAAACCACCATCATCCTCCATCAGGATAGTGATGTCAATAGTCAAATTCTTGATTGCTAAAGCAGCTGTTCTACCATTGATAGTTTGCCCTTTCCATACCATGACTAATTGAACAAATTGAGGGCTATTGCCACGGTTAATTTCACTTATCAGCCACATATCTTCAATCAATTGTCGGGCGACAATCCGATGCAGGTCTATACGTTGATTAACAGATAACTCGCCTTGGTTTTCCGACAAGATACGATTGGCAAACTTGTTCCAAAACGGCCAATAATTAAGGTTGAGTAAATTCTCCTGCATTATCGCTAATTGGGTTGAAGGAATGGATTTTCTAACTACCATTTTCGGTTGCTGCATATTTACCACATTCAAGCAAAGACAATGCTCGGACTCAGTGGTAATGCAGAGTTTTCTCTTCCATCGCCACCTTGGTAATCTTCAGCGTTGATAACGGCGACTTCAGACAAGCCTAGTTCCTTAGCAATGAAAGATGCTCTTGCGCTTAGCACTTCGTATTCATTTATGCAATCGAGTATTAGTGATTTTGCTTTGTCATCCCATTTGAAAACTTGCGAGAGCATTTTCTTGTTCCAATAAGACAGAATTTGTCCCATATTTTCATTATTAACAAAATCCATCTGCTTTAGTTCTTGAATGAACTGCTTGACATTACCGCCATTGTTGAGGTAAGTAATGGCTTCTCTCGACAGTTGGTTTTTCCAATTTGGTGAAAGTATCAGTGTTAATTTATCGGCTTTACCATCGAGGTGTTTCTCAGCGATGGCCATTATCTTACGGGAATTTTCTAACACATTTCGCATAATGAACTCGTAGTCCAAGATATTTTCTTCCGCAGAAGATACATCATCCACAGTCTTCATTTCAGAAGCGGAAACCATGTTGCTTAGTGCCAAACATCGTCCCCATTCTTCAGCCAAATGAGGCGTTGATACCGATATTAAGTATGTCCAAGATTCGAGTAATCTACGTCCGATTGTAGCGTTATTACCACCTCTTCTCGTATACCAATTGACGTCTTTGATTAGTTCATAGTGAGATATTTCCACCGCCCTTCTAAGATCGTAAGTGTTCATAGCCTCATTAAATTCTGCAACCCGCTGCTTCATTCTAGCAACCAACCAATCATCGATTGCAGAGGCCTCGTCACCCCAATTGAGAATAGTCTCGGGTATTGTTCTCAATTGTAACATTACGCGATAATTGGCTTCAAGCGCAGTATCTGACCAATCCATACCTGCGGTTGGGTTTGCGGCAAACAAAATGAATAGTCTTACGGTGTCAGCACCATATTTTTCAATCATTTCTTCGGGCGAAACAGTATTTCCGAGTGATTTACTCATCTTTGCAGATCTCATATTCAAAGTGTCACCACACTGCGGGCAAGGCATTCCAACATGATCCACACTGAGGGTTATCGCGCATGATTCACACCAAGGCGCTGATTTGTTGACCATGCCTTGGCAAAGTAATTCATTGAATGGTTCATCAACCGAATGTAGCCCCAAATCACGAAGGGCTTTTGTCCAAAAACGAGCATAAATTAGATGCATTTGCGCATGTTCTATACCACCGCAATAGAAATCAACGTTCATCCAATGGTCAGCGATTTCTTTAGAAAAACATTCATCATTATTTGTTGCATCTGTATAGCGCAAGAAATACCACGATGAGTCGACAAATGTGTCCATCGTATCAGTTTCTCTGCGGGCATCCTTGCCGCATTTAGGGCATTTGACATTCAAAAATTCAGCAGAGGTTTCCAATGGATTACCCTTGCCAAAAACAATATCTCTCGGCAATTCAACTGGCAAATCTTCCTCAGGGACCGGTACTGCACCACACTCGTCGCAGTGGATAATGGGAATCGGAGTACCCCAGTAACGTTGTCTTGAAATCAGCCACGGGCGTATCTTCCAGTTGAGCTTTCTTTCACCTTTACCTAAGGCAACTAACTCGTCGATAACTGCGGTGATTGCATGTTCACCAAACAAGCCATCAAATTTTGTCGTTCCGGTGTTAACCATATACCCGTAATCGGTTTCTGCTTTCTTTAATTCTGCAGCACCATCTCCGTTTTCAGACATGACAAGAGCGCGACGTATGGGTATGGAAAATTTCTGTGCAAAATCGAAGTCTCTCTCATCATGTGCAGGTACCGCCATAACAGCGCCAGTTCCATAAGATGCGATAACAAAATTACCGCACCATATTGGAATTCTTTCTCCAGTCAGTGGATGAATTGCATTTTTACCTAATGGAACACCTTTCTTTTTGTTCATATTTTTGATTCGGTCAAATTCTGCCATTACAGATACCTCATCATATAGTGTCTGCCACTCGTTTTCAAACTCAGTGCCAGATACCATTTTTTCTGCGAGTGGGTGTTCGGGTGCTAGAGTAATGAAAGTGACTCCAAATAGGGTATCAGGCCTTGTGGTAAAAACTGTGATTACTTCATCTGAATCTTCGATCTCAAACGCTATTTCAGCTCCTTCAGAACGGCCGAGCCAATCTTTTTGCATTGCTGCTACATTCTCCGGAAATTGAATTTGGTCAAGTCCATCGACTAACTCTTGAGCATACTTTGGAATGTCGAGAAACCACTGACTCATACCTTTCTGTTCAACAGGGCCATTACAGCGCCAACACCTGCCGGCCTTGACCTGTTCATTGGCCAATACAGTATTACATGGTTCACACCAATTGACAGGGGCAAATTCTTGGAAAGCCAAGCCATTTTCATAGAATTTGGTGAAAAACCACTGATTCCATTTGTAATAATTTGGGTCGTGGCTCTTTACCATTCGATTCCAATCATATGAAAACCCCATTCGCTTAATCTGTTGAGTGATTGAAGCCATATTCTTTTCAGTTATATCGTGTGGGTGGCCGCCTTCTTTTATTGCTGCGTTTTCGGCCGGCATTCCAAAGGAGTCAAAACCCATCGGATATAGAACATCAAAGCCCATCATTCGCTTGTATCTCGCTACCGCATCGCCAATGGAGTAGTTCCTTACGTGCCCCATGTGCATTTTGCCAGAGGGGTATGGGTACATTTCCAGACAGTAAAATGAGGGTTTGTCATCACTTATTTTTGCCACAAATATTTTTTCTTCTTCCCAGCGTTGTTGCCAATAATCTTCATCGACGCTTTGTATACTGTAACTCAAATGACCACCTCCTACCCGCTACAGATGCTCCCACTAACGGTGCCCATTTCAATCCCACTATTCAAGAACCGAATCAATGTAGGATTTTTGTGGCGCGGAGGATTGAGGTTAGAGCCCCATCACGAATTGATTTAGCCGGTGGCTGGACAGATGTTCCAACATATTGCAAGCATAAGTCCGGTGTTGTAGTAAACATAGCAATCAATCAATATGTAAACTGCGAAATGGTAATCGACGATGAGCGAAAAATCTCTGTCTCATACTCAACAGACATGCCGACAGGGTCGGGCTTAGGGACTAGTGGTGCGATGAATGTCGGTTTTATATCGACTATAACCAATGCAACAGCAAAACCTCTCGATAATGCCGAAGTCGCTTATCAATTTGAAGCCCTTCTTGGCAACAAAGGAGGTCGACAGGACCAGTGGGCAAGCGCATTAGGTGGTATTAATCAGTTAACTTTTACAAATGATTCAGTTGATGTGGAAGAATTGACTCCTTCGGCACAGTTTGTTGAATTACTGGAGAGTCGATTACTCTTATTCAACAGCCATATTGCTCATGTGTCAGGTGATTTACACAAAAGCGTCTGGCATCGATTTGAGAATGGTGACAAGGAAATAATCAGGGGCTTAGACATGATAAGAGACGCTGGACAGTTGATGGCGAAAGCATTGGTATCTGAATCAATCGAGGACGTAACTGTAGCAATGAACATGAACTCAGCAGGAGTAGACATATTGGGTCTTGAACTGCATGAACCATTTCGAGATGTAATGAATCAACTAAATGATGATGGGTTAATCGCCGCTTGGAAAGCAATGGGCGCTGGTGGAGGAGGAGTCGTAGGCGTAATCGCAGCTTCCCAGTCATCAATCAAAACGATCGTCGATGTCGCAGAAAATACAGGCTGGAGTCATCTGCCTTGGAAGGTAGATTACGAGGGTGTTGTCAGAAGCGAAACTAATCTCTAATCTTGATGTATTCCATATCGGTTTCTAACAAGAATAAGGCCTCTTTGGTCAATTTATATCGGTTTTTAATTCCCATTTTACGCTTTTCAACGAGACCATATTTTTGTAACGTCCTCAAGTGGTGAGAGATTAATTGCTGGCTTTTTTCGAGTTTCTTGGCAAGTTCTGATTGTGTGGGGAATTCACCGATTTGATGTTCATCATCAAGAAGAGTTAGAATCTTGCCTTGAAGGCTTTTAGGGTCAGGAGATAAAAGCGGCACTGGGAGGTCATCTGGATTCATGCCAGGGTATAGAGAATTGTTCAAAGGATAATATCGAACGAATCGACCATCATTTATTCGCCAAATCAACTCCTGGTTTTCCAACAATCTCAAGTGGTGAGTAATTTGGCCATTACTCATTTGTAAGGCAGCCATTAACGCTCTAAAGTGGCACCCGGGATTTGCCGTCAAGTATCCAATTAAACGACCTCTTTGGAATCGGCCATCAGAGGTTTCATGTGTTTTGCCGACAAGGGCAAATATCCACAACCCTGCTGAAGTCAGCGGTATCCTCAAACTTTCTGTGTTCGATATGAACACTAAGAGGCCCAACAAGATAGATGAGCTGGCGACGCCGTAAATTGCAATTTCAGTTATCGGTACGGTTTCTTCATCACCTGCGGTAACAGGATTTTTGATAATGCCTTGATCGTTCGGGTTTTCTTCAATGAAAATTTCGTTGATAGAAATTATTGGGAGCCCGAATTG
>TARA_B100001121_G_C18700365_1_pt1 | contig 20164 bp, 14 predicted proteins | sample TARA_B100001121 | Tara Oceans TARA_B100001121 (sample SAMEA2622817) | marine metagenome | biome: marine biome (ENVO:00000447); feature: surface water layer (ENVO:00002042); material: "saline water (ENVO:00002010), including plankton (ENVO:xxxxxxxx)" | depth 5 m
CTCTACATTATCAGTGTAGCGCTCTAACCAGCTGAGCTACGAGACTTCAAAATTTATTTACAAAGAGCAAAAAAATGTTTGCTAATATACAACCATTTTTATATAAAACAACTAATCTTTAAGGTGTAGTTGTGGATATAGGTAAAACTTTACCATTAAAAAAGTCACCCCCTTTCATTGAAAAGTCAAAAATAAAAGTAGCCATCTCTTCCGGGGAAAGAGGAGCCTCATACCCAGGAAAGGCCTTTTTTAACATATCAGTTTGAACAGCACCTAATGCCAAACAATTAAATCTGAGTTTTGACATTTTAAATTCTTCAGCTAGACACTCTGTTAATGTAATTAATGCTCCTTTGCTAGGGCTGTAAGAAGATAAACCAGGAAATTTTACACTACCGTTTATTCCTCCAACACTACTAATAAAAACAATATGAGCTGTTTTAGTTAAATTTGAAATTATTTTTTGAGTGATAAAAAAAGGAGAAAAATAATTAACAGTAAAAGAGTTAATTAAATCTTCTTTGTTCATATCTATAAAATTTTTTTTTATTAAACTCCCTCCATTATGAATTATAATGTCAATTAACCCAAACTTATTTTTAATATTTGATACCAAAGTTTGTATTTTATCTAGTTCAAGTAAATTAAAGGACATAATTTGACAAGGAAGTTCAGAATTTATCTCTTTTATCTCTTCTTTGATTTTTTTTAATTTTTTCAGATCTCTTGCAATTAAAAATAAAGCATGGTTTTTTTTTGCAAAAAATTTTGCAGTTTCATATCCAATACCTCTACTAGCACCTGTAATTAAAACTTTTTTCATAATATTTTTAATCCATCTAAAATTAACTTTTTTAAATCACTTCTTATTATTGATAAATTTTCAAGATAATTTTTAATTTTCTTATAAAGAAATTCATCAATTTTTTTTGCAATTTCACATATCTCTAACAAAAGTAACCATTCCTGACTTTTGGTAGATTCCAATTCTTCAAATATTAATTTAATCCTATCATAATTAACGTTAGAAGTTCTAATTTTTTCAACTTCATTGTATAACTTATGAATTTTTATATCAGATTCTGAATAATTAGCTTTTATAGTTTGAGATTTATAATCATATTTTTTTTCAGGAAAAGATTTTTCGTCAGCTGGACCCGGATAACAAGAAATAATCTTCTCACCGATTATGAGATCATATTTTCCCCAACTTTTTTCAAATAAAATATGATTTTTATATTTAATTTCACAGTCATCAAAAGAAATCAAAATAATATTATTGTTATTATCAAATGTAAAATTCTTGATTATTCCATTTAATAATAATCCAGATTCATATTCAAATTCTATTTTTTCATTTTTTACAATTCCCTGATTTTTGGCCTTTTCTAAATTAAAATTATTAAGCTCAAAATTAATAACTTTACCACATGGTGCACCAAACCCTTCTTTATGAAAATCTATACCTTGATTTTTTATTTCTTTAAATTTTAAAGCTAAAGAGGTTGCTCCTTCTGTCTGAATATACACACATTGTCCATTATTACTAGTTAATTTTACAAATTTTCCTGAGATCTGAATACCGCTATCAAATTCGCAAGTTGAAATGTCTCCTGATTTTATTGCTTGATTAATTCCATATTCTCCGCCTTTTTTAAAAGCCATATTTTTAGAAAACTCCTTCAATACATCTATTAAATACTCAAATGATGGCGTTACAAATAATTGAGGTTGAGGTTTAGTAATATCAAAATTAACTTTACTAGAATCAATACTGTATATCTTTTTTTTGACTTTTTCACTCATACACCAAACGCTTTCCCCTATTGAAGATAAAAGACCTGCCCCGTAAATTTTAGGATTATCTATAGTACCAATTAATCCATACTCTACTGTCCACCAATGTAAATTTCTAATCATCGACATCTCAGATAACTTTTCTTTACTAGCCTTTTTTTGGATTGAGTCAACAACTCTTTCTGCTTCTGTTATTAAGTTACTAGATACTCCTTTGGCCTCTTTTAATATTGATAAATTACGTATTGCTTCAAATAGCTTTAAATCAGTAGATGAAGAAAATGCCTTCGTTCCAATTTTACCAAATAACTCTAGATAGTCAGAGTATTTTTTATTTGGAATAATAGGAGCATGACCAGCTGCCTCATGTAATATATCAGGAGCTGGAGTATATTCAATATGATTTATTTGTCTTATATCCGCAGCAATTACTAATACTTTATGAGATTGAAACTCCATAAATGCTTTAGGAGGAATAAATCCATCAACACAAACTGCAGCCCAACCAACTTTTTGAAGAATTCTATTCATCCCATATAAATTGGGAATCCTATCAATCGTAATTCCCGCTTCATTTAATCCTTGAATATAATCACCGAAAATAACTTTTGGTAAATAATCCATGTTCTGTTTCATTACATATCTCCAAACTGAGTGATCTATTGGTGTATATTCACTGTAATCTTGATCAACTATATATTGAATTAGATGATCTGGTAAATTTTTTAGGTGTTTATTTGTTGAAAAAAAATCGTTCATATGTTTTGAACTAGCCATAATATAAATTTTCTTTTAAATCATTAGCAATGGGTTTTCCAACATAGTTTTTAAAGTTTTTAAAAATTGAGCTCCTTGGGCTCCATCAACTATTCTATGGTCAGATGATAAAGTTACCTTCATCACATTACCAACTACAATTTTTTCATCCTTAACAACTGGTGTTTTTTGTATGGAACCAATGGCTAAAATACATGCGTCTGGAGGGTTAATTATTGCTGTAAATTCATCAATTCCAAACATACCCAGATTAGAAACTGTAAATGTATTTCCATTCAATTCTTCAATAGAAAGCTTTTTATTATTAGCTCTATCTACAAAATCTTTAATTTTATTCGAAATATCTAAAATATTGTGTTGGTCAGTATTCTTAATAACGGGAACTACCAATCCATCATCTACTGCGATAGCAACTCCAATATTAATATCCTTATTTTTAATAATTGAATCATTTCCCCAAGAAACATTTATATTTCGGTGTTTAGATAATGAAAAAGCTACTGCTTTAATAATAATATCATTAAAAGAAATTTTAGTTTCTAAATTGTTAATTAAATTTTTTCTTAATTCAATTAAACTGTCAACATTAATTTTTGTAGTTAAATAAAAGTGTGGAGCAGAGAATTTAGATTCAGATAACCTATTTGCTATTGTTTTTCGCATTTGAGATAAAGGATGTTGTAAAATTGACTTATCAACTTGAACTATTTCTTCAACTTTTTTAAGATTAAATTGTTCAAGATCTCTTTTTATAATTCTACCATTTTCACCTGTTCCTTGAATTAAGTTTAAATCAATTCCTTCTTCTTTTGCGATTTTTTTTGCAAGTGGTGATATTTTTAGTCTTTTTTCATTTTTATAGTCATCATTAGAAAAGGATTGTTGACTTGGTTCCGATTTTTCTAAAAAGGATGCGATTTCTTCTAAATTATCATCTTCATTATTTTGTGTATCTTCTAAGTTTTTTGAATCACTATTTTCTGTATTTAGTAAACTTGAAATATCTTCATCTTTTTGCCCTAAAATTGCTAGAATGGAATCTACTGCCGCCGATTCATTCTCATTAACCCCTATATAGAGCAAATGTCCTTCTTGAAAGGATTCAAATTCCATAGTAGCCTTATCTGTTTCTATATCAGCCAACAAGTCACCTTCTTTTATTTCATCTCCAACTTTTTTGTGCCATTTAGATACAACTCCCTCAGTCATTGTATCACTCAATCTAGGCATTTTGACAATTTCAGCCATATTTATTCCTTTAAAAAATTATAATCTCCTTGATAAATTCCTTTAAATAAATCCTCAGGTTTTGGAAATGGAGAATTTTCAGCAAAATCAACACATTCTTGAACTTTACTTTTTACATCATTAACAATTTCTTCAACATCTTTTTCTTTCAAAAACTTTTTTTTGTATAAAATATCAAGTACATAATCAATAGGATCTTGATTCTTATATTTTGCAACTTCTTCTTTAGTCCTATAATGTTGAGCATCTGACATAGAATGACCTTTGTACCTATATGTTTTGATTTCCAAAAAAGATGGACCTAATCCTTTTCGCGCTCTATCAACTGCTTTTTTAACTTCTTTAAAAACAACTTCAGGCTTCATTCCTTCAACAGGCCTACAAGGCATTTCATAACCCAAACCTAATTTCCAAATTTCTGAGTGATTAGCAGTTCTTTCAACTGAAGTTCCCATAGCATAACCGTTATTTTCACATATAAAAACTACGGGTAATTTATGATTCATTGCCATATTAAATGTCTCATGTAAAGATCCCTGACGAACAGCTCCATCTCCCATAAAACATAATGTTACAGCTTTATTTTCATTGTACTGATCAGCAAAAGCAATTCCTGCCCCAAGAGGAATTTGACCTCCAACAATACCATGTCCTCCAAAAAAATTATGTTCCTTCGAAAACATATGCATTGAGCCACCTTTCCCATTTGAACAACCTGTAGACTTTCCAAATAATTCAGCCATTACATATTTAGGATCAAGACCCATAGCAATTGGATGAACATGACATCGATAAGCAGTAATCATCTTATCGACTTCGGAATTAATAGCATGAGAGCAACCAGCTAGAACGGCTTCTTGACCGTTATATAGATGTAAAAAACCTCTAATTTTCTGTTGAATATACATTGCAGCTGCTTTTTCCTCAAATTTTCTCCATAGCAACATGTTTTTATACCAGTCTAAATATATTTCTTTACTTACAGAGGCCATACTATTTAAAATTTATTAATTCAAATATATGCAAAATGATTAATGTAATTTTGATTTTTAATTACTTTTGAAGTATAAATTCAATACTTTAGTAAAGTTGATGCGTAGCATGAAACCCCTTCTCCTCTACCTATAAATCCTAATTTTTCACTTGTAGTAGCCTTAATATTAATGTTTGAAACTGGCAGATTTATACATTTGGAAATCTGTGATTTCATTTCTGGTAAATAATTATTTAGCTTTGGAGTCTCTAAAACAATTGTTAAGTCTATATTTTCAATTGAAAAACCCTCTTTATAAATCATTTCAAAGACCTCTTTTAATAAAATTTTACTATCAATATTTTTAAATTTATTGTCATTATCTGGAAAAAAATGACCTATATCTCCTAAACCTGCCGCTCCTAATAAAGCATCACATAACGCATGAATAACAACATCTCCATCTGAGTGAGCTACAGTCCCTCTTGAAAAAGGGATTAATACTCCACCTAATATTAACGTATTATTCTCTTCTAATCTATGAATATCATATCCGTTACCTACTCTAAATTTCTTCACTTTAAATTTGGTGTATTTGATTGATTATTTCTTATTTCAGATTTTTGACGATTTGATTTAAATAAATTTTCACTATTAAATGAATCTAAGTTAAAAACTAAAGAAAATCTCATTGTATTTTCAAGTGGACTCCTCACACTAGAGTTTGCAGGAATTAAATATGCAAAATCAATTTCAAATACATTTAATTTCAAGGAGGAACCCAAAGTAAAATATTTCCTATTTCCTTTGTTTTCATGTTCATGAAAATACCCAAATCTAAATGCAAACTGATTATCATACCAATATTCAGCCCCAAAAGAATACATTAACTCATTTATTTCTTCTTCTAAACCACCTGGTGCATCAGAAAAAGATTGAAAAATTCCTTGAACAATTCCTACATTTGGATTCTGCCCAGCTAATATATGGTGCTCTGGGCTACCTAATTGAACAGGGTTACCATTTATATCTACTGGTTGACCATCAGAATCTATAGCATAAACAGGCGGTGTAGGAACCAATAATTTATTTATATCAAAAGCAAACATTATCTCATTATAATCATCGATTTCCATACTTACTCTACTACCCAATCTTAAATTCATAGGTAAAAAATCTTCATCTCCTGATTCAGTATATGAGATCTTACTTCCAATATTAGAAATATTTAAACCCAAGGCCCACTGAGAATCATATCCACTAATTTCAAATGTTTTACTTTGATAATAAGTGCCAAGATCAACCGCAAATGATTTTCCTGCTTCTGTTTGTAATCCCTCTACAAAAATACCGCCAGTTAAATTAGAGTAAATATACTTCATCACTAAACCCGCAGAAAAATTATCCGATAGCTTCATTGAATATGCTAAGTCAAAAACATACTCATTAGGATCGTATTCTCCAACATATTCACCTTGATCGTTAGTGAACTGAATATTACCTAGGGAAAAGTATCTCATTCCAGCTGCAACAGCGCTTATTTCGTTTAATTTATAATAACCTGTTATATGTGATAATGAAATGTCAGGAACTAATTTACTTAGCCAAGGAGTATATGAAATGGAAAAAGACCCACCTGATGGTAAAAAAGCTAATTTTGCGGAATTCCAATGAATAGAATGAACATCCGGTGATGTAGCAGCACCAACATCACCCATTGCGCCAGATCTAGAGTCAGGGGAAATAGTCAAAAAAGGAACAGCAGTTGTGATAGTATTTAGATTTTCATTATAATTTTCTAATTCATCACCCAAAGATGTTTGAGAAAAAACACTTTGATAAGCAAATACAAATACAAAGAGAAAAAAAGTTTTCATTTATTTATTTTTTCAAATTATTATAAAACAACGCGGAAATTAGTTTAATATTACTAGTTTTTCAAATTTTTCAACTTTTTCTCCACTTTCACTAGACTTAACTAATATTTTATAAACATAAACTCCTCTACCTAATTTATCACCATAATCATCTAAACCGTCCCATGAAATAGTTTCGTCTCTAAAACCACTATTAATTATATTAGCCTTCAGTGTTTTAACTAACTTTCCACTTACAGTAAATATCTGAATCATGACATCTAAATACTCGTTAGGTCTGTTATGTTCAAATGAAAATTTTGTGAAATTTGAAAAAGGGTTAGGATAATTTAAAAGGTAATTTAAAGTCATTTCCTCAGATTCAGAAACGACAAATGATAAATCTTTTTCATTAGAATTGTTGTAAACATCCCAAACTTTTAAATTTAAAACATGTACTCCATCAGACAAATTAGCTAAGGAATACCTAACAGTTCCTGACTGAAATGTATTTAAATCAGCCTCATAATAATTATTAAGAATATACGGTTGATTGGTCAAATTATCAATTATTGCAACAATATCGTGTCCTATTCCGGTTCCAACAGTATTGATTCCAGAGTTATCAAAAACTTTTGCAATTAATTCGGGAGAAGAGTTAGTTAGACCACCTGAAACAAAATTTGTATCATTCATAAATAATTCAATAGATGGCCCGATATCATCATATGAAGCATTTGAGTTAATTCCTCCTATTATTAAATCTTCATAGGATCCTGATGCATCAATACTCATTGATTCATCATGTGCATAATAACTTAATTTTGAAAACCCATATTGGAACGGATTGTCCTTTGGCACTATAAACTCATACTCAAAATTAGATTTTTCGACATCAACTTTTCCCTTGTATATTATATTTTTTTGTAAATCAAACTCAAATGGAGTTTCTAAAAATCCGTTGTTATTAAGCGTTTGAAAATTATTTGATTTTCCAAAAACAGTAACAAATAGTTTACCGTCAGTTAGCTCACCCTCAATTTGCCCTGTAATTTTAACTTTACTAAGTGCATTAATTGTATCTGCTGGTATAAAATTGTTTTCTTTAGATGTTTCATCAATAACATAAATATTGTTTGTCAAAATATTATATTTAGGATAAGGAATTTTCAGGGCGGGATCTCCAATTAAAGCAAACTTTCTTTTATTCACTGTATTACCTAAAGAAGGGTCGTTCTTTGCCTTTTTCATAATTTCACCCATTGTATTATTAGTAGATGAATCCAAAATATAATTATATAATGAATTGGTAATATAATAAGCACTACTTTCATTGACTGTTCTTGAAGTACTAAATAAAGAAATCGCACCTCCTCTTGAATTTAACAGTAATAATTCACCAGCAGAAACTCTTTCAGGGTCATCAAACCTTGAAAATTCACATGTTGCAGTCACAAATACTGGTAATTTGTCAAAATTTTCAAAATTATTTATTTCTGAAAGTCCTAAAATTCTTTCAGAAGCCCACCCAACTTCTCCTCCATGACCAACATAATTAATTATTAGAACCCCTGAGTTAATTAGTTCAACAATTTTTTTATTAACATCAGGGTATCTTTCTCCACCAGCAGTTGACTCTTGTTGAAAAGCATCAGAATAAATTTTATCTACATTTACCCAAGCATAATTTGTATCAACTTTCACAGCAAGAGCATCGGAGTGAATCAATAAGTTTTCTTCCCACCCTTGATCTACGTCGTCAGAAACAAAACAAACTTTATTTTTCCAATCTCCATAACTATTTGTTGCATAATTTATTATTTTATCTACCACGTCACTTGCTTCTTGATTAGTAGTAACAGTTAGCCTTCCTATTCCAATATCAATTAAATCGTCTACTAATGTGCTACTAGAACCCTCTAAAACATCAAGCATTCCGAAAAAATCATCTGAACAATATGATAACTTTATATTATCAGATCTGTATGATTGAAAAGTTGGTACAAAATTAGTATTTGGTGATTTTATGTTTTTGAAATCAAAAGAAGCGTCTCCAAACAGTAATAAATTCTTCACTGAATTTTTATTATATAACATTCTTACAAAATCTCTTATAGCTACTGGATCTTGAGAACCAGAACTAAACTCATTATAAATTTGTTCTGTAGTAACTACTATGACGTTAGTACCGTTCATTTTAAAATGAAAATTCCCTAATCTTTCAGCTTGATTTAAAAATTCAGGGTGAGAAACTATTACTAAATCTGCTTGACTAAAATTATGCAAATTTTGATTCATTACTTGAGCAAAAAATTGAGGAGTTTCAAGATTCTCAATGTTTTTTAAACAAATAAATTGTGATAAAGTATCAATATTTACAGCAAATTGTAAATCTAAAGGATCATTAACTGAACTATTTAAATTATGTTGTTTAACATTTAAAGGATCTGTTACATTAAAAACATATTCAGTATCGTCTGGAATATTAAAAATTGTTATTCCTCCATCAAATTTTTTATCGCGAAAAATAAGTTGATTTTGAAAATTTGCCCATTTTAAACTTCTCTTGTAATTTATTTCTAAATAATCAAGCCAAGCTAGTGCAGAAGGATTTCCATTATTTCTATAATTGACAATTACCTCTCCATTCCAATCTTCAATTGAAAATTGTGTATTTAAATCAATAATCACTGAACCTTCCGAATCTTCAAAATAATAATCATCAGATGTTTCAGGGGGAACATCTAAAGTAAAGAATGTTGTTTGATTATTAAATTTAAAATCGAATTCTGTATTAATTGAAGACCTTGCTGCAACTCGGGCTCTAAAAGATATGCTATCTAAAATCTCTCCCTCAGCTAGATCAAAAGAATACAAGCTATTACTACCAAAATATTCTCCAAACCACTGCTGGCCTGTACTTACTAAATTATAATTTTCGCTTTCATGAAAATTATAATCTACAAAAGAACTTACGTAATTTTGTTTTTCGATTGGAAAACTCAAAATTTCTGTGTTACTAATTGATTGAATTTGAATATTTTTCGTTGGATTGTTATTTATAGTTAAAAAATAATGGGTGTAATTTGAATAAATATTTTGAGAATGCATGTAGTGATTTGATTCTGTATCATAAGACCAAATATTTGGATTTTGTCCGAAAAATAAAATTTGTTCATCTTCTTCAAAAACGTTGTCATCATCTCCCACAAATTTTATAGCTAATTGTTCTAAGTCATCTATTCTAAATACATAATTTTCTTCTGGAAGCATTCCTGCAGGTCTTCCATAAATTTTTATATTTTTTGGATTAACTGATTGAATATCTATACCAATTGATTCTAAAAAGAGTTTGTCAATTTTATAAAATCCATCTTCTTGAACTCCTAGCTTATACCATGTTCCAGAGGATAAAACAGAGTTACTTTTATATTCCGTTCTGCTTTTATTCTTTAAGTTTTGTTTAGGAATTATATTTATTTGAAATGATTTTAAAAAAAATGTGTTTCCATTTCTCATAATATATGGAAATATTTCAACTGAAGCATAATTTTTTTTTTCTAACTGGCTTAAATTATATTCAAACTTTAATTCATTAGGAATGTCACATTCTAAATTATGCTCATCTATTAAAACTAGTTCCTTTTCTGAAATTTTGACTTCAAAAAAATCATGAATTATTTCAATCCTTTCAAAATATGACATACAAGGATTATCCTCTTTATATATTGAATTAGTAAAATTTTTATCCAATTTATTTTTTTCACTTGCTAAAAATTTTATTTCTCTGTTAAAAACCTGAGAATGCAAGCTGCTTGAAGTCAGTATTATGAATAATAAAAGTAAGCGCATTTATATAAATTATTATTACTTTAAACGTTATTAACCTAGTTGTATTTTACAATTTACACAAGAAAGACACGAAAATAAAAAAAAATAACATTTTCGTTCTTGTATTAATTTTGTATAATTGTTAATTACTTCAAATATCCCAAATGAAAAAAAGTATTTTTATAATATTAAGTTTCTTGTTTTTTTCTCCTTCTTTTGGTCAGGATCCACATTTCACACAATATTATGCAAATCCGCTTTTTTTAAATCCAGCATTGGCAGGTGGTGAATATTGCCCTAGGGTTATTACTAATTACAGAAATCAATGGCCAATGATGGCAGGAAATTTTGAAACCTACAGCGCATCATTTGATTTAACTTTAGAACCTATTCATGGAGGTCTTGGTCTATTAATTTTACATGATGATGCTGGAAACGGAACTATAAAAAGTACATTCGCAAGCTTAATTTATTCATATCATACTAAGATTTCAAGAAAAATTGACTTATTAACTGGTTTTCAAGTTAGTAGCCATCAAAGAAGTTTAGATCCTAATTTATGGTTCGGTGATCAGATTGATGAAATCTATGGTTTTGTTTACCCAACGCAAGATGACATTGTTAATGGTGGAATTATTTCTAAAAGTTACTTAGATTTTTCAATAGGAACATTAATTTCTTCTAATTCATTTTTTTTAGGACTTGTTGCTCATCACTTAACAGAGCCAGAGGAAGCTTTTCTTGCGGCAGGAAAGCTATCCATGAAAAAAACTATACATGGAGGAGCCGTAATCAAAATTAATGAAGCTGTTACACAAACATCTGGACTACTATCTGGTGACACTTACATTATTCCAAATTTTTTATTTAAAACACAGGCTCAGACAGAGCAAATAAATATTGGCACAACTATTACTAATAATATTTTATCCGGAGGTGTAGCTTATAGAAGAAGCTTTACAAATTCTGATGCATTACTTTTAGTTTTAGGATTTCAAAAAGATGCATTAAAAATTGGCTATAGTTATGACTTTACTATATCTAATTTAACCAGTAGTACTGGAGGTGCACATGAGATATCACTAAGGATACAATTACCATGTATCCCAAAAAAGATTATTCTTAATCCAATAAAATGCCCTAAATTTTAATAATTTTAGTAAATTGTGTGCAATATTGGATTTAACTTATTGTTATATAACATATAAATGACGGAAAAAATGAAAAATTATAACTTAATAATCAGTCTAATTATTATTTCTTTTATCTCATTTAGTTGCTCAAGTAGTCAACAAGGGCCTAAGTCGGGTAAAAAAGCTTCATCAAGTAAAACTGGATGGCATTATAATGATAGAGACTTTGGTGGATTTGAAGTAAATTTAAAATACAAGGGCTTTCAAGCTCCTGTTCCTGGAATGGCCTTTATTGAAGGAGGAACATTCATGATGGGACAAACTGAAGAAAATATTATGCAAGATGGTAGCGCAACCAGACCAAGAGCTGTAACTGTTACATCTTTCTGGATGGATCAAACAGAAGTAACAAACGTTGACTACAGAGAATATACAGATTGGATGAAATTAGTCTTTGCAAATGGTGGAGATGGGGCGCCAGCAAGAGAAGAAGAAGAGTTTTTTGTATTATATGATAGAAGCTTGCCTGACACAACTGTTTGGAGAAGTAGATATGGTTATAACGAACCAATGGTAGAAAATTATTTTCGTCATCCTGCCTATAACAACTACCCCGTAGTTGGTGTTAGTTGGGAGCAAGCAATGGCTTATTGTGAGTGGAGAACAGATAGAGTCAATGAAAAAAGATTATGCGATGAACTAGGAATTGATATGGAAAAATACAAATTAGATGGTGGAGGAAAGGATGATCCAGACAGATATTTTAGTACAGAAAGATATTTAAAAGATCCGGAATATGATTTAGAAAATTATAAAGACAAAAAAACATCTAAGAAAAAAGAGGCTGCTGGAAAAAATCCAAAAAGAAATTTAGCTTCTAGAGAGGGAAAAAAAGGAAAAAAAGGAAAACAAGGTTACAGAAAAATTAGAATCGAAGATGGTGTATTCGTGCCAAAATTTAGACTTCCAACTGAAGCGGAATGGGAATATGCGGCATTAGCTCTAATTGGAAACTCTCACGAAGATTACGTTAGAGAGAATAAAATATATCCTTGGAACCGACACTCAGTAAGAGATAATATAAAATCAACTCAAGGACAAATTTTAGCAAACTTTAAAATTAGTCAAGGTGATTATATGGGTTATGGAGGATATCACAACGATGTAGGTAGTTTAACTACACCTGTTAGATCTTTTATGCCTAACGATTTTGGATTATATGATATGGCGGGAAATGTGGCAGAATGGACTTTAGATGTATACAGAAGAGAGACTGGAAAACTTGACGATGTAAACCCTCATAGAGGAAATGATTGGAAAGATCTCGTTTACAGGGACGTTGATGGTTCATCTCAACCAGAACCATTTAGGGTTAGTGACATTGATACTGAAGAATTAGCAAATTCTTATGGATATGAATGGAATGAAGAAAATGGAACTGTACAATACGGCTTAAATGTAAGTCCAAATGATTTTGTAAAAGTACCTGTTGACTACGAAGGAGTAGCATGGAAAATGGACCCAACTATTTCTAATGAAGAAAATACTAATTATGACGAATTATATAATTCGGCTAATTCTCCAAGAAGAAATTATAATTCATCAAATAATGCAGGTGACAGAGATGGTCAAGGTGATGGAGGAGGATTATATCAAAATGGTTCTTTTGGCGAGTACTCTTATGGAAGAAGCAGTTTAGTGAATAACTATACTAGAGTTTATAAAGGAGGGGGCTGGAAAGATGATGCATATTGGTTATCTCCTGGAGCAAGAAGATACTTAAACCAAGATTTAGCAGCAGAATTTATTGGTTTTAGATGTGTTTTGGATCATATGGGATGGGAGTCAAGTAAAGACCAAAAAAGACCAAGAACAAAGGCAAAGGTTAAAAGGAAATAAAACTTATTTAAAGGGTCTAAATAATTAGACCCTTTTTATTTTTATCAACACAAATGAATATTGATTCTCTATATTCTGAATTTCAAAAAAATAATAAAATTTCAACAGATACAAGAAAATCTGTGGAAGGAAGTGTGTTTTTTTGTTTAAAAGGACCTAATTTCAATGGAAATAAATTTGGAGAAGAAGCCTTAAAAAAAGGAGCTAAAATTATTGTAACTGATGATAAAAAATATGCAAATAAAAAAAATTTTTATTGGGTCAATGATACATTAAAATGTTTACAAAAATTAGCAGCTAAACATAGAAAAGAATTGAAAATACCTGTCGTAGCTATTACAGGAACAAATGGCAAGACATCTACAAAAAATTTAATTTATGAAATATTAAATGAAAAATATAATGTAATAAAAACTACAGGTAACTTAAATAACCATATTGGATTACCTCTCTCTATTTTATCAATAGATGAAACTCATGAATTAGCAGTGTTAGAATTTGGAGCAAGTAAACTAGGTGATATTACAGAACTTTGTGAGGTTGGACAACCTAATTTTGGTCTCATAACTAATATTGGAGAAGCTCATTTAAATGAATTTATTAATGTTGATAATATTATTAAAACTAAAACTGAACTTTGGACATATCTTGTTAATAATAATGGCACAATTTTTTTAAATAGTAATGATGAAATTTTAAATAAAACACATAAAGAGAATAAGTTATTCTCAATGTATAATAAATTTATTTTTTACAGTGAAAAAGAAGAAAAAATTAAACTTAAATCCTCCTCACCTTTTTTAAAAATAAATTGGGATAACCAAACATTAAATACAAAAATTGTTGGAGAGTATAATTTAAATAATATTATTGCCTCTATTGCAGTTGGCAAGTTCTTTAATATAAAAAAGGAAACTGTAATCCAGGTTTTACAAAAAAACTCATTTGAAAATAATAGATCACAATACATTAAAACAAATTCAAATGAAATTATTCTTGACGCTTATAATGCTAACCCAACTAGCATGAAATATTCTATAGAAAGTTTTATTAAAATAAAAAGTAAAAGAGAAAAAATTTTGATTATTGGTGATATGCTTGAGTTAGGTAAAAAAACAAAGCAATATCATAACGAAATAATTGATTTAATTAAAGAAAATAATTTAAATAATTGTTTTTTTGTAGGGTCGATTTTCAACCAAATAGATTGCAATTATAAAAAATTTGAAAATAAAGAAAAATTGGAATCTTTTCTTAAAAGAAGGAAATTAAAAGATAGTATAATACTAATTAAAGGGTCTAGAAAGATGAAACTTGAAACACTCAAAAAACTTTTATAATCTAGCGCCTTCTCCCTCTTTCTTGCATTCTTCTTTGCCTCCTACTTAATGGAGTATTGTTACCTGAAGAATTTGTTTGGTTTGAAAAGTTATTTTTTTGTGAGTTATTTATTTTTAGTTCCTGACCTCTCTCAGCTTTTCCAAATTGTGTTTGTAGCTTAGCTTCTGAAATATTTTGTTTATTCCTTGAAGGTAATTGTGCTTTAAATAAAAAGGATATTATATCTAAATCTATTTTATTTTGCATTTTTTTATACAAATCAAGTGACTCAAATTTATATATAAGTAACGGGTCTTTTTGTTCATATACCGCTCCTTGAACAGATTGTCTTAAATCATCCATCTCTCTTAAATGTTCTTTCCAGTATCTATCAATTATTGATAATACAATACACCTTTCAAAATCTTTAATTATACTTTCCCCATTTGTATTATGGGACTCCTCTAAATTAGAAATCACATTTAATCCTATTACTCCGTCAGAAAAAGGGATTATTATATTTTTGTAATTATTACTTTCATCTAAATATATAGAATTAACAACTGGGAAAGAATCTTCTTTAATTTGTTTTATTTTGGACCTATAACAATTAAAAACATATTCATACATTTTTCTATTTAAAATTTCGATAGATTCAGTTTTAAATTCTGATTCGTTAAGGTTAAGTTCTAAAGAAAATATTTTTAGAAAGTCATTAGAAAAATTTTTATAATCTCTTGAATCATTATAATTATTTAATAATTCATATAAGGTTTCAGCAAATGAATTATATATATCTAAAGATAATTTATCACCTATCAAAGCATTCCTTCTTTTGCTATAAATTTGTTTTCTTTGCAAATTCATAACATCGTCATATTCGAGTAATCTTTTTCTAATACCAAAATTATTTTCTTCAATTTTTTTTTGGGCCCTTTCAATAGACTTTGTAATCATTCCGTGTTGAATAACCTCACCTTCTTTATGCCCCATTCTATCCATTAATTTAGCTATTCTATCTGAGCCAAAAAGTCGCATTAAATTATCTTCTAATGAGACAAAAAACTGCGATGAGCCAGGGTCTCCTTGTCTACCTGAACGTCCTCTAAGTTGTCTGTCAACTCTCCTTGAATCGTGTCTTTCAGTTCCTAATATTGCAAGACCTCCGTTCTCCTTTACACCATTAGCTAATTTAATATCTGTCCCTCTACCAGCCATATTAGTTGCAATAGTAACGGATTTAGACTCTCCTGCTTCAGCAACAATATCTGCTTCTTGTTTATGTAATTTAGCGTTCAAAACATTATGTCTAATATTGGATTTTTTTAAAACTCTACTAATTAACTCCGAAATCTCAACAGAAGTTGTACCTACCAAAACAGGTCTATTTTGATTATTTAAATCAATGATTTTTTCAACAACTGCATTGTACTTTTCCTTATTAGTTTTATAAACAAGATCGTTTTCATCACTTCTTAATATGGGTTTATTAGTAGGTACTTCAACAACATCTAATTTATATATATCCCAAAATTCACCAGACTCTGTTGAAGCAGTACCTGTCATCCCTGATAACTTGTTATACATCCTAAAAAAATTCTGTAGAGTTATAGAAGCTAATGTTTGAGTAGCTGCTTCTATCTTACAATTTTCTTTTGCTTCAATTGCTTGATGAAGACCATCAGAGTATCTTCTACCGTCCATAACTCTTCCAGTTTGCTCATCAACTATTTTTACTTTATTTTCCATTATTACATATTCAATATCCTTTTCAAATAAGGTGTATGCTTTTAATAATTGATTTAAAGTATGTATTCTCTCACTCTTTATAGAAAAATCTTGAATTAACTTATTCTTCTGGATTTTAGTTTCTTCTTTATTATCCAAAAGTTCAAGTTTTGCGATTTCTGCACCAATATCAGGTAAAATAAAAAAATCTTTGTCCTCGGAAAAATTTGATAAAAAATCAATTCCTTTATCAGTTAATTCTGTAGAATTATTTTTTTCATCTATTGTAAAAAATAAATCATTATCGATAATGTGCATTTCTTTTCCTTGATCTTGTAAATATTTATTCTCTGTTTTTTGGAGTAATGTTTTTATCCCGTCTTCACTCAAAAATTTAATTAAAGATTTATTTTTTGGAAGCCCTCTGTATATTCTTAATAATTTAACACCTGCATCTTTGTCTTGATTATTTGATAATAAATTTTTAAGATCTGAAAATTCTTTACTAACAAAATCTTTTTGCGCTTTAACTATTTTTTCAACAAGAGGTTTTAATTTTTGGAACGCCTCATTACCTTGATGTTTCACAGCTCCAGAAATAATTAAAGGAGTTCTTGCATCGTCTATTAAAACCGAATCTACCTCATCAATAATTGCAAAATTTAGTTTTTTTTGAACTAAATCTTGTTTTGAACTAGCCATATTATCTCTCAAGTAATCAAATCCAAATTCACTATTAGTCCCATAAGTTATATCTGCTTGATACGCTTTTCTTCTAGCCTCTGAATTAGGAGTATGATTATCAATACAATCAACACTTAACTGATGAAATTCAAATAAAGGACGCATCCATTCAGCATCTCTTTTAGCTAAATAATCATTTACTGTAACAACATGAACTCCAAAAGACGATAAAGCATTCAAGTAAATAGGTAATGTAGCAACTAAAGTTTTTCCTTCTCCAGTTTGCATTTCAGCAATTTTTCCCTCATGTAAAACAATACCTCCCATTAATTGAACATCATAGTGAATCATGTCCCATTTTTTAGAAACACCTCCAGACTTCCATGTTGTTTTCCAAATTGACGTATCTTCTACGACCTCAATATATTCTCTTTCTTTCACTAATTCTCTATCAAAACTTGAAGTAGTAACTTTTATTGAATCATTTAAAAAAAACCTCCTAGCTGTTTCTTTAATTACGGCAAAAGCCTCTTCCTTGATACCATCAAGAACACCATCAACTTTTTTTAATATTATTTTGTTCAATGATTCAATTTCTTCATAAACCAAATCATCTGGATTTAATAAAAATTCTTGAGAATTTATCTTTTTATGTAATTTAATTAAATCATTATTTTCTGATTTAATTGACTCTTCAATTAATTTCTTAAAGGACTGAGTTTTATCTCTAAGTTCATCATTTGAAAGATTTTCTAATGTCTTAAAATATTCATTAATTTTTTCAGCAAAAGGCGCTAGTTTTTTAAAATCACGAGATGATTTTGTTCCAAAAAGGTTAATAATGGAATTAAAAAAAGACATACTATAAAAAATTAATATTCTTAATATTCTTCTTCATTCCAAAGAAAATCTTCTTCGGAAGGATAATCAGGCCAAATGTCTTCGATACTATCATATATCTCAATACCCCCATCTTCGAGGGCCTGAAGATTTTCAATTACCTCAGCTGGAGCTCCTGTTCTTATTGCGTAATCAATCAACTCGTCTTTATTGGCAGGAAAAGGTGCGTCACTTAAATATGAAGCTAGTTCTAAAGTCCAGTACGACATAACATATTAGTTTATTTTGCAAATTTACTTTTTTTCATCACTTATGCAAACGTTTTAATTTAATTTACTTTTCCCAAAAAAGTTCATTCTCATTAAAATTATATAGAACAAAACGTGCAGCAACAAATAAAAAATCTGATAACCTATTTATATATATTAATAAATTGTTATCCAATTTCTCCTTTTCATTAAAAAATGTAATTCTTCTTTCCGACCTTCTACATATTGCTCTTGCAATTTGAAAATGAGAACTAATTACATTTCCCCCAGGCAATACAAATCTTGTAATGCTTGGAATTTTATTTTCTATTTCATCAATTATGTTTTCTAAATTAATTATCTCTCTTTTTGATATTAAAAATTCTTTATTTTTTTTTCTTTTTTCTTCGGTTTGCGCAAGGTATGAACCAATATTAAAAAGTTTATTTTGTGATTCAATTAGAAAATTATATAAAAATTTAATTTTTTTTATTTCATCATAAGATCTTAATAGTCCGAGATAACTATTTAGTTCATCAATTGAACCATATGCTTCGACTCTTATATCATGCTTATTAATTCTATTTTGACCAATAATTGAAGTCTTTCCTTTATCTCCTAATTTCGTGTAAATTTTATAAGTCATCTTGAAATATTTTTTTTGGTTTTTCTAAAACATTAGGTTCAAAACCTATTTCTATTTCTCCGGAACTTATTTTAATAACATCTTTATCAATTTTTTTAAATTCAGATGATGCCTCATTATACTGATTGACAACAGTACCAAGATTCTTTCCAAGTCTCTGAATACAATTCTCGTATGCTTTTAGATGATTAGTTAAATTAAATAAATTCTTTTTTATAATTTCAATATTAGCTTCCATTTTCAATTCATTTAATGCCTTTAATGCAGTTTGTAAATATGGAAAAAGTGACATTGGAGAAACTATCATTACCTTTTTGTTAAAAGCATACTCAATTAAATTTGTTGAATTAACTTCTAAAGTACCAACTTTATTACTTAATAAACTTTGATACAGACCATCAGCTGGTATAAACATAAACGCATATTCAGTGGTATTTTCGTTTGGCCTTATATATTTAGCAGTTTCGTTGATTCTATTTTTAATATCTTTTTTAAATTCATTTTCAAAATCTCTTTTTAAAGTTGAATTATCTTCATCAACCATTTTATTATAATTTTCTAAAGAAAATTTCGAATCAATAGGAACAATGAAATTATTATAAAATAACACTGCATCTACTTTATCTCCATTTTTAAATGAATATTGCATTTGATAATGATCAGGGGGTAGCACATTTGCTAGTAAATTACTAAGTTGAATTTCTCCAAAAATACCTCGTTGTTTGGGATTTTGAAGAATTTTCTCTAAACTTTTCATTTGTTCTGTAAAACTTAAAACTTGTTTATTTGTGATTTCTAATCCTTTCAGTTTTTCTGAGACTCTAGTTATGATAGTTGTAGTATCTGTAAATTGCTTTTGTAGGCTATCTTTAGTGTGCTTTTGAAATGCATCCATGCCCTTGTGAATACCGTCTAATTTTTCTTGAATTTCTTTTCTATTTTCTCCACTGAAAGACTCAACGCTTTTTCTCATTTTCTCTATATCATCTCTTAACTGTTTGTTCATTTCAAATAAAAGAGAAGTAGTTTCAGTTGATTTAGGCTTTTGTAATTGAACATAAAAGTAAATTGCTATTAATAAAATTAACAACAATATGATTAACATAAGATACTCCATAATAAAATAATAGGGTTAAAAAAGAAAGTGCGGATAGAGGGAGTCGAACCCACACGCCTTTCGGCAC
>TARA_B100001121_G_scaffold310753_2_pt1 | contig 20158 bp, 19 predicted proteins | sample TARA_B100001121 | Tara Oceans TARA_B100001121 (sample SAMEA2622817) | marine metagenome | biome: marine biome (ENVO:00000447); feature: surface water layer (ENVO:00002042); material: "saline water (ENVO:00002010), including plankton (ENVO:xxxxxxxx)" | depth 5 m
GAACAACTAAATGTTGAGAATGTTTTAAAAGAATCTCTTGTTTTTTCTATTCCAAAAACAAAAGTTCATGCTTTGGAAGATTGTAACTTAGATGTAATTAAAAACTTGGAGAAATATCAAAAAAAAAGTAAAAAAAATTTATTTTCAGATTATTTAAAGAAAAAATTAAAAAAGAAGTAATATGGCACATCCAAAAAGAAGAGTTTCCAAAACTCGAAAAAACAAAAGAAGAACTCATTACAAAGCTAAGAGTGAAGTTGTATCTATATGTAAGGAAACCGGAGAGGCTCATGTTTACCACAGAGCATATACACACGAAGGAAAAATTTATTATAAAGGTAAATTATTTTCAGAATAATTTTTTTCGTAACAGTTTAATCATAACTTTATTAGCATAAATTTTTATATAAATTTTATGTCTAAATTACACTCCTGTGCTATAACCGCAGTTTCAGGCTGGGTTCCCAATGAAAAATTAACTAACGATGATTTAGCATCAATGGTTGATACCTCTGATGAGTGGATCACTACTAGAACAGGTATAAAAGAAAGAAGAATTTTAAGAGATCCGGAAAAAGCTACAGCTCACATGTCATCTCAGTCAATTAAAAGGTTGCTTAAAAAAAGAAAAATCAAGGCAAGCGAAATAGATTTGATAATTTGTGCTACCGTAACCCCTGACATGCTTTTTCCTTCAACTGCTGCAATTGTTATTGAAGAAATAGGTGCTGAGAATGCTTTTGGTTTTGATTTGTCAGCTGCATGTTCTGGTTTTCTATTTGCGCTTAAAACAGGTTCCTCTTATATAGAAAGTGGCGCATGTAAGAAAGTAATTATTGTGGGCGCTGATAAAATGTCATCTATAGTAGATTATGAAGATAGGCAAACCTGTGTGATATTTGGAGATGGGGCTGGAGCTGTTCTTTTAGAGCCTACCAAAACTCAATTTGGTATTTTGGATACTATCCTTAAAGTTGATGGGGCAGGTCAAAAGTATTTAAAACAAATAGCCGGTGGTTCGTTAAATCCTGCCACGAAAGAGACTGTAAAAAATAAAGAACATTTTATTTATCAAGATGGTAAGACTGTTTTTAAGTTTGCTGTAAGTAAAATGGCTGATGTGGCTGCAGAAATAATGAAGAAAAATAATTTAGAATCAAAAGATATATCATGGTTGGTTCCTCATCAAGCTAATTTAAGAATAATTGATGCGACTGCTCGTAGAATGGGAATAGACAATAAAAAAATAATGATTAATATTCAAAAATATGGAAATACAACAGCTGCGACTATACCCTTATGTCTGTGGGAGTGGGAGAAAAAAATGAAAAAGGGAGATAATATAATTTTAGCTGCATTTGGTGGTGGTTTTACATGGGGAGCCATTTATTTAAAATGGGCTTATAATTCTTAAATATTCAATTTTTTTAAAAAAAAATCAAAATCAATTAAAAAAAAGAATAAAAAAATGCGAATACTATAGAAAAAAATAAAAAACAATCTAAAATCAATTAAAAAAATAGTAAAATCAATTAAAAAAATAATAAAATCAATTAAAAAAGGAACAAAATCGATTAAATAAAGCAAAAAAAATTAAAAAACTTTGAATTTTTTAAAAATTAAAAAAATAGATTCAATAAATTTTTTTCATATTTTTGTTAATTTAATTTTACTTTTTGAAGTAAATAATTAAAAAAAATACGTTTTTTTATTGTTTTATACCTTTTTTTTAACATTTTTAATAAAAAAACGACTAAAATTAAAATTTTTATAAATGAATTTAAGACAAATACAAGAATTAATAAAATTTGTTGCAAAATCTGGAGCAACAGAAGTTGATGTTGAAATAGGTGATGTTAAATTATCAATCAAATCTCCACCAAAAGGTAAAATTTCTAATGTAGGAGTTGATAATGTTTCTATTCCTCAACAAATAATACCAATAAGTCAGCAAGCACCACCTGTTGTACATCAAATAACTCCTATACAATCACAAGTTGCTGAAAATACTAATACTCAAACAACGTCTAACCCAAGTTTAGATGATGAGAAAAATAAAAAAGATAAAACTGATAATAGTTTAAATTATATTTCTGTTAAAGCTCCAATTATAGGTACTTTTTATAGAAGATCTAGTCCTGATAAAGAGCCCTTTGTTAATGTTGGTGATAAAATTGAGAAAGGTCAAGCATTGTGTATAATTGAAGCAATGAAGTTGTTTAATGAAATTGAATCTGAAGTATCAGGAACAATAGTAAAAGTTTTGGTAGATGACATGTCACCAGTAGAATATGACCAACCTCTTTTTTTAATAGATCCTTCATAAAAAATTAATTATGTTTAAGAAAATTCTAATAGCAAATAGAGGGGAAATTGCCCTCAGAGTTATAAGGACCTGTAAGGAAATGGGTATAAAAACAGTTGCCGTTTATTCCAAAGCTGACATGGATAGTTTACCAGTCAGCTTTGCTGATGAAGCTGTTTGTATCGGACCTCCCTCAAGCAACCAATCTTATTTAAATATTCCAAATATAATTTCTGCTGCAGAAATAACAAATTCTGATGCAATTCATCCAGGATATGGATTTTTATCTGAGAACGCACAATTTTCAAAAATTTGTTCAGAGAACGATATTAAATTTATTGGAGCTGACCCAAAAATGATTAGTAAGATGGGTGATAAAGCCATGGCAAGAGAAACAATGTTAAAAGCAGGTGTTCCTGTTATACCTGGTTCAGATGGTATTATCAAGGATATTAGTTCTGCAAAAAAAATTGCTAAAAAAATAGGATATCCTGTGATGTTAAAAGCCACAGCTGGAGGAGGAGGAAAAGGTATGCGTGCTGTTCAACAAGAATCAGAACTTCAAAGTTCATGGGAAAGTGCAAAAAATGAGGCAAAAGCATCATTTGGAAATGATGGAATGTATATGGAAAAATTAGTTGTTGAACCTAGGCATATAGAGATTCAAATAATTGGTGATTCTAAAGGTAGAGTTTGTCACTTATCTGAAAGAGACTGCTCAATACAAAGAAGACATCAAAAGTTAGTTGAAGAGTCTCCATCTCCATTTATGACACCAGATCTTAGAAAAAAAATGGGAGAAGCAGCAATTTTAGCGGCAAAGGCAGTAAAATATGAGGGTGTAGGTACTGTAGAATTCTTAGTAGATAAAGACAGAAATTTTTATTTTATGGAAATGAATACTAGAATTCAAGTAGAACACCCTGTTACTGAAGAGGTAATAAATTATGACTTAATAAGAGAGCAAATTAAAGTTGCTGCAGGTATTAGAATCTCAGGAAATAATTATGAGCCTGAATTACATGCCATTGAATGTCGAATTAATGCTGAAGACCCAGCAAAAGATTTTATGCCTAGCCCCGGCAAAATTACAAACTTTCATGTACCCGGAGGCCATGGGGTTAGAACAGACACACATGTTTACAGCGGGTATACTATTTCTCCATATTATGATTCAATGATTGCAAAATTAATTACTGTTGCTCAAACCAGAGAGGAGGCAATTTTTAAAATGAGAAGAGCATTGGATGAATTTGTTGTGGAAGGAATTAAAACAACTATTCCATTTCATTTAAAGTTAATGCATGATAAAAACTTTTGTAAAGGAGTTTATACAACAAAATTTTTAGAAGATTTTAGTTACTAAAATTTTTATAATTTTCAATTATTTTCTCTTTAATACTTTTTTGATCAATACCACATTCTTTTTTTTGTTTCTCAGGGCTGCCGTGAGGAATAAATTTATCGGGGACTCCGAGTATTTCAATTTTTTTATGATAATTATTTTTAGCTCCAAACTCTAATATTGCCGATCCCATTCCTCCAATAACGCATCCATCTTCAATAGTAATAATACAATTGTACTTAGTAAATATTTTGTGCAACAATTTTTCGTCAATTGGCTTAACAAACCGTAAATCATATACTCCAATATTTACATTTTCTCCTTGTAACTCTTTTGCAATTTTAAAAACGTCGTTTCCAATAGGTCCAAAAGAAATACAAGCAACAATTTGTCCTTTAATTAATTCTTTTCCTGTTCCAATTTTAATTTTTTTAAATGGTGTGTTACTATTCTTCATTACACCTTTTCCTCTTGGGTACCTTATACAGAATGGACCAAAATCTTTACTTTGCGCAGTATACATTAAGTTTCGTAATTCTTCTTCGTTTCTTGGAGAAGATACAATTAGATTCGGAATACATCTTAAAAATGCTATATCAAACACACCCTGATGAGTTTCTCCATCTGCTCCAACTAACCCACCTCTATCTATACAAAAAATTACATGTAAGTTTTGTATTGCTACATCATGAATTACTTGATCGTATGCCCTTTGAATAAATGTAGAATAAATGTTACAAAAGGGAATTATACCCTCAGTTGACAAACCAGCGGAAAATGTTACTGCATGTTGTTCTGCAATTCCTACATCAAAAGCTCTAGATGGAATTTTTTCCATCATGAATTTTAATGACGATCCAGATGGCATGGCTGGAGTTATTCCAACAATTTTTTTATTTTTTTTTGCTAGTTCAATTATGGTTTTTCCAAAAACATCTTGATATTTAATGGGTTCATTTAAATTATTACTTTTACTTATTATACCAGTATCTTTATCGAAAATTCCTGGGGCATGCCACTTAGTTTGGTTATTTTCAGCTATTTCATAACCCTTTCCTTTGGTAGTTATACAATGTAAAATTTTTGGCCCAGGAATATTCTTTAATTTCTCAAGTGTATCAATTAAATTTTCCATATTGTGGCCATCAACAGGCCCAAAATACCGAAAATTAAGAGATTCAAATAAATTACTATTCTTAAGTAAACTTGATTTTAAAGCCTTTTCAGTCCGACTAACAATTTCTTTTGCGCTTGAGCCAAAATTACTTAATTTACCTAGAAGAGACCAGATTTCATTTTTTGTATCATTATAAATTTTAGATGTACTAATTTTTAACAGATATTCTTTAAGAGCGCCAACGTTTGGGTCAATTGACATACAGTTGTCGTTTAAAATAACAAGAATATTAGAATTTTCAATACCTGCATGGTTTAGACCTTCAAATGCAAGGCCTGCTGTCATTGCACCATCACCTATTACAGCAATATGATTTTTTTTTCGTTTTAATAATTTAGAAGCAACTGACATACCAAGAGCTGCGCTAATTGATGTTGAAGAATGACCAACACCGAAAGTATCATAAATACTTTCTTTTCTTTTAGGAAATCCGCTTATTCCTTTCCACTTTCTATTGGTAAAAAACTTATCCCTTCTACCGGTTAAAATTTTATGTCCATAAGCTTGATGGCCCACATCCCAAACTAGTAAATCTTTAGGTGTATTAAATACATAATGAATTGCAATGGTTAGTTCTACAACTCCTAAGCTAGCACCAAAATGCCCACCATTCACAGAAACAACATCTATAATAAATTGTCTTAGTTCATGAGCCAATTTATTTAAATCCTTTTTTTTAATTTTTTTTAAATCTTTTGGATTTGATATTTTGGAAAGAATGTCAGGCATTATATATACTTAAATATTATATACAAAAATATAATTATTAAAACACAATACTTTCTTTTTAAGAAATTAAATTCGATATTTAAATCAAATAATTTAAATAATAATGCACGTTTCAATAAAGAACTTAATTAATAACGGTAAAATTAATGATACATACTTTGTTAAAGGTTGGGTTAGAACAAAAAGAGGTAATAATCAAATTACATTTTTATCAATTAATGATGGCTCTTGCTATGATAGTATTCAAGTTGTTTCTGAAAATAAAATTGAAACTGATAAGATACACACCGGCACGAGTGTTAGAATAGAAGGAAAATTAATAGAATCCCAAGGAAAGGGCCAAAAGTTTGATTTTGTTGCAGATAAAATAGAAATAATTGGCTATTGCGATCCAGAATCATATCCAATACAACCCAAATCTCATTCATTTGAATTTTTGCGAGAAAAAGGACATTTAAGATTCAGAACAAAAACATTCAGTTCTATTTTTAGAATTCGACACGCTATTAGTTTAGCTATCCATCAATTTTTTCATGAGAAAAATTTTTATTATTTACACACTCCAATACTTACAACTTCTGATGCTGAGGGAGCAGGTGAAATGTTTAGAGCGACAACATTAGAAAAAAATAAAACAGATGTATCTAAAGATTTTTTTGCTAAAGATACTTTTCTTACAGTTTCTGGTCAGCTTGAAGCAGAACTAGGAGCTTTGGGTTTAGGGAAGGTTTACACATTTGGACCGACATTTAGAGCTGAAAACTCTAATACGTCAAGGCATTTAGCTGAATTCTGGATGATTGAACCGGAAATTGCCTTTGCAAATCTTGAAGATGTAATTAATTTAGCAATTGGAATGATTAAATATGTAATCAAGTTTGTAACAGATAATTATTTTGAGGATATAAAATTTTTAAATGAAAGGCTATTAAAAGAACAAAGTCAGTTAAAAAAAGAAGAAAGAGATGATAAAACATTAATTGATAAATTAGATTTTGTAGTAAGCGAACCATTTGAAATTATTGATTACACAGATGCGTTTAATATTTTAAAAAATTCAAAGCCTAATAAAAAAAGAAAATTTAAATATTTAATTACTGAATGGGGAGTTGATTTTCAATCTGAACATGAGAGATTCTTAGTAGAAAAACACTTTAAAAAACCGGTTGTTATTATTAATTATCCAAAACAAATAAAAGCATTTTACATGCGTCAAAATGATGATAATAAAACAGTTGCTGCTATGGATATTTTGATGCCTGGTATTGGAGAGGTAATTGGGGGCTCTCAAAGAGAAGAAAGACTTAATATTCTAAATGACCGGATGTCAGAAATGAATATTTCAAAAAAAGAATTATGGTGGTATTTAGAAACAAGGAAATTTGGAACGGTTCCTCACGGAGGATTTGGTTTAGGTTTAGAAAGGTTAGTTCAATTTATTACAGGCATGCGTAATATAAGAGACGTTATACCATTTCCAAGAACTCCAAAAAATATAGAATTCTAAAATGCCTAAGCAGTCTCTAAATCAAAAATTACTTCAAAAGTTATCTCCTCAGCAAATAAAATTGATGAAACTAATTCAATTATCTACTATTGAATTGGAAAATCGAATTGATAATGAACTGACTGAAAACCCAGCTTTAGAAAATGAAAATATATCAAATAATGAAGTGAGTGATTTTGAAGAAGATTATACAAACGATTTAGATTATCAGGAGAGAGATGTAAATTTAGACCAATATATTAGTGATGATGAAATACCTAATTATAAATTATACTCTCAAAGTTCTTACGATAATGAAGAACAAGAAATTGTTTTAAATTCAGGAAAAAATTTATTTGAAATTCTTAATGATCAATTGAGAGAGCATAAATTGAGTGAAAAGGATTATGAAATTGGGTATTATATAATTGGGTGTATAAATGATGATGGCTATTTAAATAGAAAACCTTTACAGATTTGTGATGATTTAGTTTTTTCAAAAAATTTAAATTGTAATGAACAAGAGATTTTAGAAGTTTTGACCATAATTCAATCATTTGATCCTCCTGGGGTTGCGGCAAGAGATTTAAAAGAATCTTTAATTATTCAATTGAAAAAAAAAGAAAAAAAGTCTGAAATAAATTTAGCTGTTTTAATCTTAGAAGATTATTTTGAAATATTTGTAAATAAACATTATGAGAAACTTTGCAATAAATTACAAGTTGATATAAATGTTTTAAAATCAGCTATTTTAGAAATTGAAAAATTAAATCCAAAGCCTGCAGTTGGATTAAATTCTTCTAGTCATATTCAAAGTATAATCCCTGATTTTACTGTTCAAGTAGATGAAGAAGATCATGTAGAATTTACTTTAAATTCAAGAAATGCTCCTGTTTTAAAAATAAGTAAAGAGTTTCAAAACTTAATTAGTCTAAACAAAGAAAAAAAAGGAGATATTAGTAAAGAAAATCATCAGGCTTTATTGTTTGCTAAACAAAAATTGGATTCTGCAAGATGGTTTATTAATGCAATTCAACAAAGACAAAAAACATTAATTCTAACGATGTCAGCAATTGTTAAAAAACAAAAACATTATTTTATTTCTGGTGATGAAAAGGACTTAAGACCCATGATATTAAAAGATATAGCAACGGAGATAAATATGGATATTTCAACTGTGTCGAGGGTGATTAATAGTAAATATGTTGAAACCTTATTTGGTGTCTTTTCATTAAAGCATTTTTTTTCAGAATCTATGACTAAAAATGATGGAGAAAGCATTTCTGCAAAAGAAATTAAAAATAGTATTAGAGAAATTATTAATAGTGAAAATTCTAACAAACCAATTAATGATCAAAGCATTACAGAGACGTTAAAGTCCAAGGGGTATAATATTGCCAGAAGAACAGTGGCTAAATATAGAGAACAAATGGGATTTCCAGTAGCTAGATTAAGAAAAAAAATAACGGACTAATGAAGGCTGATAGAATTCAAAATATAGCAAATATTTTTAAATCAATTGGTCACCCTTTAAGAATTCAGATTCTTAGGGCAATTCATGAACACGAAACTTTATCAGTAAAAAATATTCAAGAATTATTAAATATTGAGCAACCTGTCATATCGTTACATCTAGCAATTTTAAAAAGACAAAAAATTATTAATTCAAATAAAAAAGGTAAACAAAGTTTATATTTTATTAAAAATAAATCTGTTGTTCAAATTATACAAATTCTATATTATGATAATAGATAGGAATAAAAAAAATATTTAATTTTAAGAAAATAAAATCGTTATGTCTAAAAACAAATCAACAATGAGTCCAAAAAGACTTTTTATTTTGCTTACCCTAGCAGGTTTATTGATGTGGTTATTCAGTAAAAGCAAAGTGGAAGTAGATGTATCTATTGATACTTTGCCAAATCAAACTGAGGAGTTACAATCTGAGAAACTTGAAAATAAAGAAATTGAAGAAAAAAAAGTTGAGTATAAAGAAAAAAATAAAAAGAGAATAAAGCAAAAGGAAAAAGATAATAAAGAAAATGATTATTTAAAGAAGAGAGACTTGGATTATGATCCAAGTACAAGAAATAAATAAATACTATTATTCTTTAGTTATTAAAGTGCTTATATTATTACTTTTATTTTTAAAAGTAATAATATAATTACCTGCTTTCAGATTATTTGTAAGTACAGACTTCTCACTTTTTTTTTTCAGAGACTGGAATATTAAATTTCCAGAAGTATTATAAATGCTTATCAAGCCATGATCTTCTAAGTTAATATTTAAAAAATTGTCAACAAAGTAAGGTTTAAAATTAGGTTTTTCTAAATTTTCAAAGTTATTTAAGGTATTTAAATCTAACATAACAACACCTTGTGTATCAGTTCCAATCCACAGGGTGTTATTTATATTATCATATTTTAAGCAGTTAATTTTGTTATCAGGTAATCCTGAGTTTTCCTCATTATAGAAAGTCCAATTATTATCTACGTATTTAATTAATCCGTTTTCTATTGTACTTATCCATAAATTATAATTATTGTCAATAATGATATTTTGTAAACTATTAATAAAAAATGGAAGTCCCGGATTAGTTGAAGTGTTAAATTGCAACCAGTTACCCTCAGAAGTTTGTACTTCTAAGCCTGCAGAAGGACTTGTAATAATTAGGTTATTGTTGGAGTCAAATATAAAATCGTTAATTGTGTTATCTATAAGCCCACTATTTGTATTATTCCAATAGTAAAACTCATTATTTTCCCATGTATACATACCACCGTTTAAAGTTCCAATATATATTTTTTGATTAGATAGATTTTGAATAATTTTTTTAATATTATTTGAGTAAATTCCCTCTGTTTCAAATGTTTGCACATCCCATGAACCATTTTCGATAATAGCTAGTCCGGATGTTGTGCCAATCCAAGTTTTACCACCATCTTCAAATAGAAGACTTTTAGCCATATTACTTGGGATAAGAGAGTTATCTGTATTATAGTACTCCCAATTTTCATCCGTGATTTCTTCTGGTAAAGAATTATATTCCAATATAGAGATACCATTAGTTGTACATATCCATATATCTCCACTATTATTTTTTTGAATATTAATAATTTCGTTTCCTATAAGACCAGTATTTGGGTCCGTAACTTCACTGAACGTAGACCAAGTATTATTGGGAAAATTTGCATTATCAATATTCAAAATACCTAGCCCAAATGATGTTCCAACGAAAATATCTCCACTTGAGTTAAATGAAGACCCAAATTCTATAGAGTTGACTTGGTTGTAGGGAATGTTTGAATTAGATGTGTTAAAACTTACCCAATTAATTTGAGAATAAATTTGAGTAGTTATTAACAATAGATATACTAGTTTCATTTATACTTTATAAAAAAAGCCCTCTTCTAGAGGGCTTTTTCTTAATTAAACATAATTGGTTTTGTTTTGACTCCTTTAGAAGATTTGACTTTAATAAAATATAATCCACTAGAATATTCTTCAATATTTAAATTTATTGGTTCATCAAAATTATCAATTTGTATGTTTTCAATTTCTTCTCCAATTTCATTAATAATTGTTATTAATGTAGATTCATTTAAATTAAATCCTGGCTCAATACTAACTTGTTTAAAAGCAGGATTTGGAAAAAAATCAAAATCTAATGAACTTGATTCCTCAATATTAGAGTTATTATTATTTACGATTACGTCAACTTCCAATAAATCGCTAGAGCAAGACACTCCTCCAATTTCCCATTCATTATTTATTTTCCAGTCATAAAAATAATAATAGTATGATGTACTAAATCCTGCACCTGCAATATTATTACCCTCATTGTTATAATATCCATCATTAATACTTACAACATCGTCTATCAAGTGTGGAAAAGTAGCCAGCCCCCCAGTAGTTCTTTTAAGCATTGGGTTATTGTCTCCAAAATTTGCGTTATTTAAATCTGAATCAGTAGTTATTATGTATTCACCTGCTGGTATCGTCCAATTTAAATTAACCACAAAACCATTTTCTTCACTCACAGGTATATTCATCGTAGTAGATTCAAGTATCTGATTTAAATCAGTATTTCGTAATTCAAATGTTCTTGTACCCTCAAGACCTGCATATACTTTGATCGAGTTTAAAGTAAATTCGTTTAATGCCTCAAATCGTAACCCGCCATTATATACTGTGCCACTGTAATCACAGCTTCCACCTCCGTCACATAAATGTTCAATTTCACCAGTACTTAGAAATTCTGGAGCAGGTATAATTTCTTCTTCCTGAAAAACATAGTAAGTTGTATTTTCAAAAAGTAAAGGAGTTGTATAAGATTGTCCAAATCCTACTATTGTACCTTCATTGTTCATCCAAAATATATTACCTGAACCTGATGCATATAGAGTGGTTGAATTACCCTCTTCAATTGTAACATCAGTTGCTCCTGGAGCATCAACTGAAGTAGATGAAACTTCAATTGATTCAGAAGTACTGCTTCCGCATTCACTTACTACTTCGACATAGTAAGTACCTGGTTCTGAAACTTCAATACTTGATCCAGACATTCCATTTGACCAGTTATAAGACATTGATGCATTATCAATAGATGAAGTAAGTGTTATTGACTCTCCTTCACATAAAATAGGAGTGCTGTCTGTAATAATTTCAACATCAAAATTTTGTGAATCCAACTGTTGAGTTAATGTTACTGGGACAGCGGTCCAGTTATTATCTTTGTTTGATTCAAGGTAAAAGTTTTGTCTATCTATCTCACCCACGATCCAATATTCACCATTACATAATCCAGGATCAATATCAATCCATTGGTCTTCTAAATATTCACTATAAATATCAGTCCAGCCAACAGTAATTCCTTGTTCAATTACACTACATCCATAATTTTGACCACCTAATCCATTATTAGGAAATTGGTTATTGTTAGTTAGAATATTTCCTCCGTTAAAACCTTGAGCCGCAACTTCAGGATAATCTTCTAAATATTGTTCTGAGTATCTATTTTCATCTCTACAGTGCCCGTAAGCAGCGTTGTCTCCACAATCATTATAATCCATTAAGCAAAAACCCATTTTTGCCCCGTTACTTACAATTGGCCAGTTAAGAGGGTTAGGGTCGTTAGGATCTTGTAACCTAAGAGTAAATACTCCCCATTCGTCTGAGTGCATGTGTCCATGAGTAGGGTGATATGTCATTGTTCCAGCAAATCTATCATAGTAGCTCATTGAACCATCTGAATTTCTGTGATAAATTCTTTGAATAGCCAAATGCTTAGCTGGTTCGTCAGAATCGTCACAGTAGTATCCACCAATGGAACCCCCGGTTTGAACTGCAATTGTATCATTATCACACAAAAAGTAAGCAAAGCCGTTATCATCAACCCCTCTTACAGTCAGTGGGCCATAACCAGTATTTGGTGTTGAGACACTGATTCTAAGTCTACCATTATTTTCCCCGGCTCCTGTTTGTGGGTATTCACTTGGCCCACCGGAGTAGTTAAGTATTCCGTACCAGGAAGCTTGAATATCAGGAAGGAGATCACAATCTGTTTCTCCTTCTTCCATACATTCGCAATCTGTTGCATCATAAACATTACACTGACTCCACCCGAATGACATTATAAAAAATGTGATAAGTATTAGTTTTATTTTCATAATTAAATAATTTAATTAATAATTTTTTATTAATAATAGAACAATATTGGGACTTCAAATATAGTAAATATTATATTAAAACTTTCTTTTTTGTATAAATATTTTTCAAAAAAGTTATACAAACACATTGCTTTCTATTTTTATATTTTCAAAGCGTATTATTTTTATATTTGATTTATGAAAAATTTACTCTTTTTTTTATTACCTGTTTTTTTATATTCCCAAAATTTTATCCAAATTGAAAAAGATTTGGTAAACATTAGATTTGATGCAGATCAAAATTCTCAAAAAGTTGGTCAAGCAGAATTCGGTCAAATTTTTTTAAGCAATGCTTCAACAAAAAAATGGGTACAAATTGAGCTACCTTCTGGTGAAAAAAGATGGATATATAAAAAATTGACTAGTCAAGTAAAAGATTATGGAGCTATTTTAGATACAGTTGATATAGCTCAATTAAAGAAAAAATTGATAGAAGCAAGAAAACAAGCAAGATCAGATTCTAATACCAAAAAAATTAAATTTTTAAATAAGAAAGATGTAGAAAATTTATTGATTGATAATTACACCCTTTCTGTTTTTCGTTCTTGGAATGTTTCTCCTATTCACTTCCCTGATGTCATGGCTTTTAAGGATAATGAAACAAATATTATGTTTGGCCAAGCTTATGAAAGAAAGGTAAAGGTTTCATTTATTGATTATGATGTTTTTGAAGTACTTGGTGAAGATTTAATTTTAGAGACTAAAAGATGTTTCAAAATAGATCAACGAATTGATGCTGTTATCAAAATATTTTATCAAAAAGGTATTGTTAAACAAGAATTATGTTTTTTAGATGGTTTCGGAAAAAATTTCGAAAATTGTGTATTGATTAAAGAGTTTTATTTAAATGTAACTGATGGTAACAATAACAAGAAAGTTCTTACTAAGGATGGGAAAATGAAAAAAATAAATTTAATATTAGAGACGGTTGAACCAAATCTTAGTAACTATAAAAAAATAGTCTCTTATTAGTTTAACAAATCTTCTATCGCTTTTTTAAGCTTCGGAAATTTAAATGTGAACCCTGTACCCTCAATTTTTTTGCTAGAAGCATTAATGCTACCTAAAATCATTGAAGACATTTCTCCAAAAACTAATTTTAATACTGTTGATGGTATATTTGGAAGCCAAATCTTTTTTTTCAAAGACTTCGAAAAAGTTTCACTAAAAAATTCATTTGTGACTACATGAGGACTGACACAGTTGAAAATATCATTATTGGGTATTTTTATACAGTGAATAATCATTCTGCTAACATCATCAATGTGAATCCAAGACATTAATTGTTTACCGTTGCCCAAAGAAGTTCCTAAGTTTAAAGAAAAAGGAAATAATAATTTTTTTAACATCCCACCTTCTTTAGATAGTACAACACCTAGTCTTAATAAACAGAAAGACGTATTGTTAAGTTTATTAACTTGACACTCCCAGCTAGAACATACTTTTGACAAATAATGATCACCTTGCTTAGAGGATTCAGTTTTTAGAGTTTCACCATAAGGGTAAAAACCAGTTGCTGATACTCCGATATATTTTTTTATGTTTTTTTTACTTTGGTTTATTTTATTAATTAGAAAATCAGTTGAATCAATTCTGCTTGATAAAATTTCAAATTTATTTTTTTTTGTCCATCGTCTATCAACTGAAAGTCCGCATAAGTTAACTACAACATCTACTTGGTCAAGTGCTTTTTCATCAATTTGTTTTTGTTTTGGATTCCAAAAAAACTTAGATTTTTTTTTTCGACTTAAAATACGAACCGTAACATCTAATTTTTCAAGATGATGTTTTAGGTTTTGTCCTATTAAACCACTTCCACCAGCAATTAATACAGTATAATTTTTCACAATAAATTTTGTTTATTTAAAACTAGTTATAAATTTGGTTTCAAAAAAAAATGAAAAAAATAATTTTTACTTTTTTAATTTTCAGCTCCATCATATCACAGGATTTAAAAATATCAGGAGTAGTTTTAGATAAGTTAAATAGTAATCCTTTACCTTTTGTTAATATCTCTCTCATAGGAGAGAAAATAGGAGCGGTTACTGATGAATCAGGTATTTTTGAATTAACAAACTTAAAACCTGGAGTATATAATTTACAAGCTTCTTTTATAGGTTATAAGACAAAAATTATTTACGAAATAGAATTAACTAATTCTAGGGAAATTTATAAAAATATCTTTTTAGAGCAGGGAAGTAATTATTTGGAGGATGTTGATGTTTCAGCTCGTGAGTTTTCTCCCGATGAAACTCCTGTTTCATTTAAAGCAATAGGTGTTTCTGAAATTAAAAGAAATCCAGGAGGAAATAGAGATATTTCTAAAGTCATGCAAACCTTTCCAGGAGTTGCAACGAGTATTAGTTTTAGAAATGATATAATTATTAGAGGTGGAGCCCCTAATGAAAATATATTTTACTTAGATGGTATAGAGGTACCAAATATTAACCATTTTTCTACTCAAGGTTCTTCTGGTGGACCTGTTGGTTTGATAAATGTTGACTTAATTGAAAATGTAGATTTTATTTCAGCTGCCTTTCCATCTAATAGAGGAAATACACTAAGCTCAGTTTTTGAATTTTCTCAAAAAAGACCAAATAAAGAAAAATTCAATACAAGCTTTACGTTAGGTTCTAGTGATTTGGCCTTATTAGTTGATGCTCCGATTAGTAAAAATTCAGGAATTATTTTTTCAGCTAGAAAATCTTATTTACAGTTTTTATTTAAAGCGCTTCAGTTACCTTTTTTACCAGAGTATAATGATATTCAATTTAAGTACTTAAACAAATTAAGTGATAAAAGTGAATTAGTAATAATTGGACTTGGCGCTATTGATGATTTTTCTTTAAACCAAGGGGCAAATGATGGTGTTGATGATTTAGAAACCATTGAAAGAAATCAGTATATTTTAGATTACATTCCCGTTCAAAAACAATGGAATTATACAATAGGTGCTCATTATAAATATTTTTCAGAAAAAGGGTTTCATTCGGTTGTATTAAGTAGAAATCATTTGAACAATAATGCAGTTAAATACTCTAATAATATTGAGCTAGAGGACAATTTAGTCCTTGATTATTTGTCTGAAGAAATTGAAAATAAATTTAGATATGAATATACTTTTGGGATTAATAATTCAGAATTAAATACAGGCTTTGGTTTAGAACAATCCAACTACACTAATGACACGTATAAACCCATACCTTTATTTGATGGAACAGTGTTACCATATAATTATAATTCAAAGTTGAATTTTTTTAAATACAGTTTTTTTTCACAATTAACATCTCAATTTCTTAATGAAAGACTTGTTACATCATTTGGTTTTAGAACGGATTTTAATAGTTTTTCAAGAATTAATTTAAATCCTCTTTCTCAATTTTCTCCCAGATTATCTATAGGCTATTATTTAAATTCAAATTTAAAATATAGTATAAATACTGGTGTTTATTATCAACTTCCGCCATATACTGTTCTTGGTTATAGAGATGAAAACAACAACTTAATTAACAGACAAAATAATGTTACTTATATTCAGTCAAAACAACTTGTTATGGGATTTGAATATGTAACAAAATCAAATACTAAAATTACGCTCGAAGGATTTTATAAACATTACGAAGATTATCCATTTTTAGTTAGAGACTCTATTTCTCTTGCTAATTTGGGTGCTGATTTTGGTGTTATTGGAGATGAGGAAGTAATTTCATCATCTAAAGGAAGAGCTTATGGAGTAGAATTTTTTACACAACGAAAATTAACTGATGGAATTTATGGATTGTTGTCATATACATTATCGTGGAGTCAATTTGAGGACAAAAATTTTAATCATATTCCTTCATCATGGGATCAACGACACATAATTAATATTTGTGCAGCTAAAAGATTTAATAGAAACTGGGAATTAGGTTTTAAATGGAGGTATACATCTGCAAACCCATTTACTCCGTACGATGAATCAAGGTCTATGAATCAAAGTTATTGGGATGTATTTGGACAGGGAATACTTGATTATGATTTATTAAATACTCAAAGAAATAATCCTTTTCATCACTTAGATATTAGAATAGATAAAAAGTATTATTTTAATAATTGGACTTTAAATTTATATCTTGATTTAGAAAATATATATAATAAAGTAGCATATTTGTCCCCTTATTTAACAGTAGAGAGGGATGAATTAGGTAATCCAATAGAAAACCCTAATAATGCAGGAACATATTTACCAAAATATATTGACAACACTCAAGGACAGTTTTTACCATCAATTGGATTAATTATTGAGTTTTAAATAATTAAATTTTAAGTTCCCATTTATTAGCATTCCAAAATTTAAAAAACGATGGATAATAAGATTTTGTTTTAAAAAGCCAATCTCTTTCGTCGCACATTCCTTTGTAATGTATGTTTGTTGGGTGTTCTTTAAAATAGATTTGAGATTTATTATAGTTTTGTTTCAAATCGTTAAACTCAGAATAAATTATTTTTATATTTCTAATATTCTTTGCTAGTTTTAAAAAGTTATTGAAAACGAAATCACTCACTGGGAATTTTTTAAAAAAACTAGGCTCAAGAAGCAACACCCTGTTTGCATTAAGGTCTTGCCTCCAAAAAGGGTCGAGATTATAATAATTATAAATCAAAATTGGTTTCTCACAATCAATTTTTCCTTTCGATTCATTTAAAATTGAAGTTTCTAGTTTAGGATTTATTACATTTTCTATTTCTTGAGGAATTCCACAATTAAATAAGTATTCATAGCTGTGATCTAAAAATGTATTTTTTTGTGAATCACGACAATATTTGTTTATGTTTTCTTGGTTAGCAATATATTTTTTTGAACTATTACTTCCACATACCCATTGCCAGCTTAAAGCATTACTTCCCCAATCTCCATCAATAAGGTGGTAGTAAAACCATTGAGCGGGAATATACCAATGACATTTTCCTATATTACAAATTATACTAGCAATATACATTCTTACGTGGTTATGCATGTAACCAGAAATATATAAATCATGAATTGCTTTATCAATTACTTTAATTCCAGTATTAGATTTAATAATATTTTCAGGGACACCATATTTCTTAACATCTTTTTGTTTTTGTTTCAAGTCAACATCGATATTTTTATTTTTCCATGTAATTTGCCAGTAATCTCTCCATGCAAGTTCTTGGATAAATTTTTCAACTTTCTTTAAATTTATATTTCTTTTCTTTAAAGATTCTAATATAAATTTTGTAGAAATTACGCCTCTAGAAATATAAGGAGATAGTTTGGTTACACTTCCGTCAATAAAATTTCGATTTTTAGAGTAATTACTAATATCAATATTTTCAACTAGATCAAAGATTTTTTGAAAATCAGTAGTCATAAAATTATTTTTTTTTCAATTAGGTTATTAAAAGTTAAAATATTAGTTTCTTTAAATGTTTTGGCTTTTAAAATTTTGAATATAAATAATGTATGATCTCCATTTGTTATAAATTGGTTAGTTTTTTCAAGAAATATAACTCCACAGGATTTTTTAATAATTTTTTTTCCATTCCATAATTCCAACATTTCTTTCTTGTTTAAAAAATTTAGTTTGTTTATGCTCCAACCACTTTTTTTACCCAATGATTTAATTAGATTAATATTATCTATACTTAATATTTGTAATATACACGAACTACTTTTTGATAAATTGGAATGCGTTTTACTTGTTTTTTCAATTGCAATCATATATAATTTAGGCTTCAAACTAACAACACTTACATAAGAACAAATATTAAAGTTTTGCTCTCCTTCATTATTAAATGAACTCAAACTATAAATAGAAGGATTAACTATGTTCCAAACTCTTTTCAAGAAATATCGAATTTTTTTGAATGGAATGCTTTCTGCTCAATCAATGAGTTAATAAAGTTCTTATTAATTTTATAGTATCTATCTTTTCGAAATTTTATATTGTTTCCATTTGAGTGTATACTAAATAAACTAGAATTGTATATAGTTAATTTGTAAAATGGCACAAGCCAAGAGACCGTTTCATTATTAATAGATATTCGAATAATAATACCTTTTTTTCTTATTTCAATATTTGCATAAAGTAAGTTGTTATAAGTTTTAAAAAATTTATTGAATTTTTCACTAAAACTTTCAATAATCATTCTATGTGAACCTTTATTTTGAAATAGACTTTCCCATAAGGATAATGGATTTCCAACAAGTTTATTGATTAATTTTTTTTTTTCTTTATCTATATGAGTAGTGTTTAAAATCATAATTAAATAATTAATACTGAAAAAAATAGTTTTAAAGTCCATAAAAAAGTTCTAATTAAATTTGATAAAATCAGCTTTTTTATTTTTCGTAAATCTCTTTTATATGCAATTTTTTTATGTAATGGTACTTGAATAAAAAAAGTACTAATCCAAATTAATAGCGTAGAAATTGCTATAACTAAAATATTGTTGCTTAAGTCATAATTTGTTAATAATAAAATAACAAAAATTAATTCCAACATCATTACTGGGCCAACTACAAACCCCATTCTATTTGTATAATCAGAGTGGTAATTCTCAAAGTCGGTATTGACTTTTTTAAATAAAGGGTAATTAACAAATTGAGTAAGTAAAATTATTCCTAATAAAATGGAATTCAATATGATGTTAATTACCACATAGTTCATGTACTAATTTTTCAAGAGTAAATTTTTTGCCATGTTTCTAAACTAATTTCTTTCCAAGCTCCGGAGATCCATGTCCACCCATTAGCCATCTCTTTCCAATAACCTGGTAAAAAAATAAACCCCGGTCGTTTATCAGCCCAAAATCCATTTTTCCATATATAATTATCTTTATCGACGACCCATTCTCCACTTATCCAAATTTGTGATCGTTTTGCTGTTGCGTTATCTATCTGTGAATCTGGATTTTTTAATTTATTTGGAACAACAACTTGCGCATATATTGATGAACTTAAAAGAATAATGAATCCGAAAAAACAGTTAAATATTTTTGTATACATGATTTGAAGATTATAAACTTAGCCTCGCTTTTGGTTACAGAAACCATTTAACGAATACCCCATTTTGAAAAATTTAGCGAGGCTAAGATTAGATTTTAATTATTTTGTATTGTATTTTTTGATACTTTTTCCTGACTCGTAAATGTCAATTATAAAACCAATTTGTGAATTAGTTTTTCTTCCTAACATATCAATTGAATATAAATATTTATCGTTTTCGAAATTGTTATTTTCTAATACTGACGATGTCTCAGGAATTAATACAGCATCAATAACATGTACCACTCCATTATCAGCAACTAGATCAGCTACAGTAACCATAGCATTATCAATCATTACTCCATTTTCATTAATAGTTACCATTAATTCAGTACCATTTAATGTAGTAACCATCA
>TARA_B100001121_G_scaffold127211_1_pt1 | contig 20052 bp, 19 predicted proteins | sample TARA_B100001121 | Tara Oceans TARA_B100001121 (sample SAMEA2622817) | marine metagenome | biome: marine biome (ENVO:00000447); feature: surface water layer (ENVO:00002042); material: "saline water (ENVO:00002010), including plankton (ENVO:xxxxxxxx)" | depth 5 m
CAGCAGATAAGATTGCTATTATGGATGTTGTTTATAAATATTGTAGAGCTATTGATAGACTTGATAGAGAGCTTTTAGAATCTGTTTTTCATGACGACTCCATTCATCATCATGGTGAATATAAAGGGCCATCAGCTCAATTTTGTGATTTTGCTTTTGATATTCTCTCTAAAATGGAACACACCCAACATCTTGTTGGTAATATACTTGTTGAAGTAGATGGTAACAAAGCATGGTCAGAGTCATATTGGCAAGCCTATCACCGATTAGCAAAGGGCAAGGATTTTAGCGACTCTGGTGGTTTTGTCGCTGATCATGATCCAAATATTGATGAAGATATTTATGTTTCAGGAAGGTATATTGACAAATTCGAAAAACGTAATGATGAGTGGAGAATTATTAAAAGACAAGGTGTTCACGATTGGGTAAGATTTGAGCCTGCCACAGATAAAGGTTGGCGTGAAGGGCCAGGACCTGTACCAGGAAGAGGTGGAAGAACAGACCCTGCTTATGAAAGAGATTAGATCCCATTTTGGAGTATTAAAATGATTATTGTATCCGCAACACTTGATTTTGAGTCAAGAAAACAAAGAGATAAAGCTATAGAGTTAACTTCTAATATTCAATTAGCAACACGAGAGGAGGAGGAAGGTTGTCTGAGTTATTGCTTTGCAGCAGATCCATGCGTTGATAATAGGATACAAGTCTATGAACTTTGGAAAGATGAAAAGTCTCTTGTTGGACATTTTAAACATCATACTTATGCAGCAATGGTAGAAGCTCTAAATTCGGTTGGCATAAGAGATACCGAAAATCAAATGTACTTAATCCATAAACATAAACCTGTTTATGATGAGGATGGAAATCCAAGAGAAGTATTATTTGCTAATGACTAATAAATAATGACAATAAGAATAATAGATACTCATGCCCATGTAGTACTTGGAAAAGCTTTTGGGAAAGCTGGTAAGTATGGTCCAGAAACAGGCATTGATGAAAATGGTTTACCTTTTTTTAGAATAGGTGAATATAAAATGAAACCTATGCAATATGAGAATACTATTTTTATGGAAAATAGTTTACGTATTGAGGCAATGGATAAGCTTGGAATTGACTTACAATTATTATCTCCAAATCCATTAACAATGTTTCATAAAATAGAAAGTAAAATTGCAAATGAGTTTTGTAAAATTCACAATGATGCAATGGTAGAGTCAATAAATGAATATCCAAATAGATTATTAGGATCAGCAACCGTTCCATTGCAAGATATTAATCTTTCTTGCAGAGAATTAGAGAGATCTATTAAGGAATTGGGCCTTACTTCTGTTTCAACCGGAACAGATCTTCCTTTTGGTCTTGATGATCCAAGGCTTGATGAATTTTATCAAACCATAGTTGAACTTGATATTCCTCTTTTCCTACATCCAGCCTCAACTGGTGGTGCAAAAGGACCAGACGACTGGAGAATGGGAAGATTTGATATGAGTATTATGCTTGGTTACACCTATGAAGAGACCCTTGCTGTTGCTACTCTGATAATTGGAGGTGTTTTAGATCGACATCCTAAATTAGATATATGTATCTCCCATGGAGGTGGAGCAATGCCTTTTCTAATACATCGATTTTCCGAAATGTCAAAAATTCGTGATTGGGCACCAGATAGCGTTAAAAAAAACGGGTTTTTAAATGAATTAAAAAAATTATGGTTCGACGCTCATGTTCATGGAGAAAAATCACAAGCAATGCTGTTTGATATTATTGGTGAAGATAGATTGGTATATGGAACAAACTTTGGAGGTTGGGATACACCAAAAAAATTAGAAAATTTTGCACCAGATCTTACAAAAAATGCAAAAAAACTTCTAAGACTTTAATAAGGTATAAAAATGGACAAGCAAAAAATATTCTCAAATCTTAATTTATTTAAAGGGGATTGCGATACAGTAATTAAAGATGCGTCAATTTGGATTGATGGCAATATAATTAAATATGCAGGTCCTACATCTGAATTCACTAACACCTCACATAATATTGAAAGAGTTGACTTAGGAGGCAAAACTGTAATACCCGGCATGACTGAGTCACATGCTCATATATCATACACAAATAATGGACCACTTGAGTTGGATAAAACACCTATTGAAGAAGCAATGATAAAAACAGTTGATAACGCCCGTATAATGCTTGGCTCAGGATTTACCTCAGCAATAAGTTTTGGATCAGTCCACAGAATTGATGTTTTTTTGAGGGATGCGATTAACAATGGCCAAATTGCAGGCCCTCGCCTTCTTGCTGGTGGTAGAGATATTTGTGCTATCGGAGGTAATGCTGATACTTATCCTGATCATGCAAAACCTCAAACGGAGGGATTAGCTATGATAACTGATGGTCCATGGGAAATAAGAAAAGCTGTTAGATCTCTATGGAAAAATGGAGTTGATGTAGTAAAGGTTATGATTGATGGAGAATTAATTTCACTACAAGGTAGACCAGGTGATCTCGGTTATAAAGATGAAGAAGTGGAAGCTTTGGTCGATGAAGCTCATAGAAAAAAAATGAAAGTTGCCTGTCATGCAAGATCTGCAGAGGCTGTTAAACAAGCTGTGAGAAGTGGTATCGATTTTATTGGTCATGCAAATTATATTGATAATGAGGCTCTTGAACTTTTAATTGAGAATAAGGACAGGGTTTATGTTGGGCCAGCAATTGCTTGGGAGATGGCTTTTCTAGAGAATGCAGAGAATATGGGTTATTCAAATGACAGTCGTGAAGTAATAGAATATCAAAAAGAACTTGAGGAAACTATTCTTTCATATAAAAAAATGAAAGAGGCTGGAATTAAAATTTTAGTTGGTGGAGATTATGGATTGGACATAGCTCCACATGGAACCTATGCAAAGGACCTTGAATATTATGTAAATCTCTTTGGTTTTACTAATGCTGAAGCCTTGCACTGTGCAACCAGTCTTGGTGGAGAAGCAATGGATTGTAATGGTTCACTAGGAACATTAGAAGTTGGTAAATTAGCTGATTTAGTAATAATTGATGGAAATCCTCTTAATGATATTACTATTTTACAAGACCATGAGCGCATCAAAGCTGTGATGAAAGATGGACTTATATATCAAGGTTTAACAAATAAAATTAATCCTTATTTAAATGAAAGTTTATAAAATTATCTCTTTTCAAAAATAATGTCTAAACTAGACATAGGCATAAAAAACATACTGAAATTATGAACAGGTTCTGATATCGGCTCTTGAAGTTGAATATTTTTTAACCTCTTTACTAAATATTTAAAAGAACTCATCATTTCTTGTCGACCTAATAATGCTCCTGGACAATGGTGAACTCCTGAGCCGAAAGCTAAATGAGCTCCAACACCTTTTCTATCTAATTCAAAACTATGTGGGCACGAGAACTTTTCCTCATCCCTATTTGCTGGTCCATAGCCCATCATAACAATAGATCCTTCAGGTATTAATGTTCCAGATACTTCAACATCTCTAGTTGCTTGCCTTACTAAAAATTGAACAGGGCTTTCCCATCTTAGAACTTCCTCTATAAAAGGTTTTGTTAAGTTTTCATCTTCATAAAGTTTTTCTAAAATTTCAGGAAACCTAATTAATGACCACATTCCATGATTTATTGCACTTTGAGTGGTTTCAAATCCACCAGTAATTAATTGATGCATTAAATTCTGTAATTCATGCATACTTAAAGCCTCTTCATCATCACCATGAGCATGAACTAACGCCGACATTAAATCTTCCTTGGGATTCTTTCTTCTATCCTCAAAAACATCTGCTAAGAATAATTGAGCCTCAAGTTCAATTTCAGCGTCTCTTCTTACATCTTCTTCCGTTGCTACCGCTGAACGTGTTGCACCGAGCATTGAGTCAGCCCATTTCTTAAAAATTGCAACATCTTTTCTATCTAATCCCAATTGTTCAGCGATAATTATTCCTGGCATAGGCATTGCAAATTCATTATTAAAATCACATTCGCCATTATCAATAAAATTATCAATTAATTGATTAACTACCTCATCAATATAAGGAGTCATCTCCACAACTCTTTTTTTCGTAAAAACCCTATCAACTAATTTTCTATAACGCGCATGTGTGGGAGGATCAGTTCTTTGGAGAGTTTGAACATGTTCCCAGCCACCACCATCAACAAGAATTGATTGGTGTAAATCTGCAAATGGGCCTCTCTGAGCTAATTTCACATCAGAACTAAATGTTTCAAAGTCTTTTAATGCAAACCTAATATCATCGTATTTTGTTATCATATACATTCCTATTTCGGGAATTTGATAGACAGGCTTTTCTTGATGAAGCAATTTATAAAACTCAAATGGGTTGCTGTTTATAATTGGGTCTAAAAAACTATATTTCTCAATATTATTTGTAGTCATTATAATAACCTTTCTTTAAACTTTACTCCAATCATGCTCTTTAATCCAGTCCTCAAAATATGTTGGAGTAACATTTAGTAGTTTATAAGCTGGTTTCATATCTATAGCTAAAGGTGATGGATCTTGATCATTATACCACTTATAAAAGGCTGCCATACCTCCATAAATCGAAACGTCTTCATACTCCTCTGACCCAGTTACAAGTTTACTCATTGCACCAGCAAAATTCTTTGGATCCAAACTTTTAAATTTTATTTCTCTATTAAGAGCTCGTGAAAATCTCTCTGCAACCTCTTCTCCTAGGAGGATTTCGGGGCCTCCTACATAAATTTTGTCAGCTTTTACTGAACTTTTTGAAAGGGATGCAACCATAAACTTTGCGACATCATTTAGACAAACCCAGGAAATTTTTAAATCAGAAGAGCATGGATAGGCAAATGTATCGTTATTAGTTATAGATGGTTTCGACCAAAAACGAGTTAAATTATCCATAAAAACCATTGAACGAATAACGACATAATCCATGCCACTTTCCTCCATTGCTTTTTCTATCGCACGTCTTCCATCATGAGCAGCTAAACCATTGTCTGTTGGGGCAACATAACAACTTGTATTAAAAACAATTTTTTTTATGCCTGCTTCAGCGCCAGCTTTGGTAATATTCTCCCCCCATAGCTGTGCAATTTTTTTGTCAAAGACAAAAGGTAAATTCATAGTTATACCATCGATATCTCTGGAGACAGTTCTTAAGGATTCAATATCAAAAAGATCGGCTTTAACAGTCTCAACATCCTTATGGTCATAGGCTTTAAAATCATCTGGATTTCTACTTGCAGCCCTTACTTTGTATCCATTTTTCAATAGCTCATCAATTAATGGTAATCCTTGATCACCAGTGGCACCATATACAAGTATCTTATTCATTAATTCCCTTAGAATTTAAAAAATTATTTCCTGCGGCATGCTTACCAGCTAAAAAACCATATGTGAGTGCTGGCCCCAAGGTACCGCCAGCGCCAGCATAAACTGAACCAGTGCTTCCTGCCATAGCATTTCCAACTGTGTATAATCCTTCAATAATTTCTCCGGAAGCTGATAGAACTCTTCCAGATGCATCTGTACTCGCACCGCCATTTGTTCCTAATGCGCCAATATTAATTTCAACTGCATAATATGGAGGTTTATTTAATTTACCGAGAGTCGAAAAAACTCCATCTTGCGATCTATCGCCATAAAAAGAATCATACTCACTTTGACCTCTTGAGAAATCTTCATCATTACCTAAATCAACATATTTATTAAAATTACTAACGGTATCAATAAAGTTACTAGTATTTAAATCTAGAATTTTAGCCAACTGATCCAGTGTATCAGAACTGATCATCCAATCGGGTGCTTTCATTCCAGGCATAATGGTTGCAAAAGGATATTTATCTTTAAAATTTGAATCAAAAATTATCCATGCTGGTAAGTTTGGGTAACCATATTGATTTGGATCAAAGAAATGAAATGCTCCAGCTAGGGCAGAATAATTAGTTGCTTCATTACAAAATCTTCTTCCATCTTTATTAACCATAATTGAATGAGGAAGAGTTCTTTCAATTAAAATTGGTGAAGACATTTGTCCACCCTCGGACCATTCATCATTAGGAATTGATAGTACTGGAGACCACCAAGCACTTGTCATATTGCCTAAGGCTGCTCCAGCTTCTTGAGCAAGAATCAATCCATCACCATCATTACCAGGTGGCGAAGCAGGTGCATTTAGTGGGCCCCTCAAAAAAGTATTAACAAGTTCTTTATTCCATTCAAATCCTCCGGTAGCTATAATAACACCCCGACGCGCAGTTATTGTTTTAACTTTATTATCAACCTCGATTTCGATGCCTGTTATTCTATTACCATCTTTGATTAATCGCTTTGTTTTTGTATTCAATTGTGGCTCGATATCCCTATCAAGACAGCCTTTTAAAAGTGCTCCAACTAATGCTTGTCCGAAACCTCTTGAGTCTTTTGCTAAACGCTCAGACATAACATCATCTGGAACTATACCTGTACCTCCACCTAGAGGCGTTTCCCCAAGAGTCATTGGAAGTGGAGAACCATTATTACGAATTTTGGTAGCCCAGTCGCCTAAAATTGAGTAATCAAATAAATTATTATCAAGAGCTCTTCCTCCGCCTTCAATCGCACCCGGACGATCAAGATAATAGTCAGGATAACCCTCAAGAATTGAAAACTTTGCATCTGTTTTATTTTCAAGAAAATCAAGTGCATCTGAGCAATTATCGATAAAAGCTTCTAATAATTTTAAATTAATATCACCGTGTGAAAGAGACATAAAATAATCAATTGCTTTATTTCTGTCATCCTTAATACCCTTGGCTTTCATGTGACTATTCATTGGTGCCCATATAATACCTCCAGAAACACCAGCGGTTCCTCCCACTAATGATTGCTTCTCGAAAAGACCTACAGAGGATCCATTTTCATAAGCTGTTATTGCAGACATCATTCCACTAGCACCCGAACCTAAAATTACAACATCATATTCTTTATTCATTGAAAATCTCCTCTAACAACATTAATAAAAAAATTTTATTATATCTAGATAAAAAAATTAGATATTTATTTTGAAATTTTTAATAAATTACTTAATCTAAAGTTATATTTTTATAAGTTTGGGGTGAGTTTATGGATTTAGGTATCAGGGGTAAAAAAGCAATTATTAATGGTGGAAGTGCTGGCATGGGTAAAGGCAGTGCTATAGCACTTGCAAGAGAAGGTGTTGATCTAATAATATCGTCTCGTGGAAAAGAGAGACTTGAAAGTACTTGTGAGGAAATAAGAAAAGAAACTGGTGTAAAGGTTACCGCAATAACCACTGATCATAGTACCAATGAAGGTAGAGAAAAAATTATCACTGCATGCCCTAACCCAGATATTTTAGTTGGAACATGTACCCCACCCAAACCTACTCCTGACTATGAAAGCATATCCGTGGATGATTGGAGGCAGACATTAGAGGTTTCACTTTTAAGCCCAGTTTCATTTATGAAAGAATTAATTCCTGGAATGGTTAAAAGAAAATGGGGAAGGATAGTTAATATTGGAACAGGAGCTGCAAAAACACCAGCTGAGGTAAGAATTTTATCAGGAGGCCCTAGAGCCGCATTAGTAAATTATTCTGTTGCAGTTTCAAAAAAAGTTGCAAGACATAACGTTGCAATAAATAATATTTTACCTGGAATGCATCATACAGCTGCAACAGAAAAAACATATCAGAAATTAGCTGAAGAAAATGGAACGTCATATGATGAGGAAGTCAATGAATTTGCAAAAAAATGGAGAATCCCTGCAAGAAAGTTTGGCAACTCTCAAGATTTTGGTGACTTTGTAGCTATGTTTTGTAGTGAACAAGCAACATATGTAATTGGTCAAAGCTTAGTAATTGACGGTGGTATCGATAATACAACTTTTTAAGGAATAGAATTATGACAGAAAAATCCATACTTTTAGATATTGAAGATAAAATAGCGACAATTACTTTAAACAGACCAGATAGAAAAAATGCTATTAACACAGATATGGTTAATAACTGGGTAGAAATTCTTGATGAATGTAGAGATAATTCTGATATAGCAGCAGTTATATTGACTGGAGCTGGGGAAGCATTTTGTGCAGGTGGCGACAAAGCTAATCTTGGTGCAAATAATAAAATAGATCCACTTGAGACAAAAAGTCATTTTTGGGATCATTTTCAGAGAGTAGCTAAAAAAACCGCATTAATTGAGAAACCTATAATAGCTGCAGTAAACGGAATGGCAACTGGTGCGGGAATGGATATGAGTCTTCATTGCGATATTAGATTTGCATCTGAAAATGCAATTTTTAGAGCTTCTTATGCTGCGTTCGGTTTAGTACCTGGAAATGGGGGCACATACTTTCTCCCTCGTATCGTGGGAACATCAAAAGCGCTTGAATTATTTTGGTCAACTGATGTAATAGATGCAGAAGAAGCTCTCAGGATTGGCCTAATAAATAAAATTTTTTCACAAGAGGAATTAATGAATAAAACAAGGGAGTGGGTAAACAATGTCTTAGATCAAGCCCCAATTCCAGTTAGGGTTATTAAAAGGTTAATATACCAAAATATTAATATGGATCTTACTACAAGTTTAGATTTAATTTCTTCACATATGGCCTTTACCAGAACCAGTGAAGACCATGCAGAAGCTATTGCTGCTTCTGAAGAAAAAAGAAAACCGAAATTTAAGGGAAAATAATGAGTGCAACAAATAATAAATTCCAAAGTAAAAATTTTAAAAGCTGGAATAATTCTAATCTTAAAAATATTCCTGTTGATGGAAAAAGATATAATTCTTATGATTTCATGGAAAAGGAATGGGAATTTATGTGGCCAAGAGTGTGGCTATTACTTGGACGAGAAGAAGAAATTCCTTTCCCTGGCGATTATCAAATGGAAGACTTTGGAAAAGAGAGTTTTCTGATGGTTCGTCAAGATGATAATTCAATTAAATCATTCTACAATGTGTGCCAACATAGAGGAGCACGTCTTACTTTTAGTGATGTAGGAACTGCGGAAACATTTAATTGTCCATATCACGGCTGGAAATGGAGAAAGGACGGAAAATTAATTGAAGCTCAAGACTCGGAAGACTTTCCGCAAGGGGATCCGTGTCAAAATTTGAGACTAGAGGAAGTTAAAACAGAAACATTTGCTGGTTTTATTTGGATCAATATGGATAAAAATGCTTGTTCTTTAAAAGAGTGGCTAGGACCAATTTGGGATGATTGGCAAGCATATGAAATTAATAAATGGAAACGTTATGTTGCTCAAACAGTTAATATGCCATGTAATTGGAAAATAATTTTAGATAACTTCAATGAGTCTTATCATTTAAATACTGTTCATGCCCCAGAAAAGGCTGTAACAAAAAAAAGAATGCCAAGCGGTGTTGATACCAGCTATAAAAATACTCAATTTGATCTATCTGACGAAGGGCATAATAGAATGATTATGCAAGCAGGGTATGGTCCTGCCGGATCTTTTGAAGAAGGCGGTATAATTGAAGATCCTCTGGCGACAGTGATGAGAGATTGGGAAATTGACCCAGTTAATTTTACTGGAAGAGGTTTTGATACAAGAGAAGCAATTCAAAAAGCAAAAAGAAAATTAGGGCCAAAAAGAGGATACACTCATTATGAAAATCTTCATGATGAACAACTTACAGATGCATTCCATTACACTCTTTTTCCAAACTTTGCAGTATCCTTATGGGCTGATGGATTTCACTTCTTAAGAGCAAGGCCACATGCTACTGATCCAGAAAAATGTGTATTTGATAATTGGTGGTATGCTAGCAATCCTATAAACGAGACATCACCGATAAGAAGTACAGTTGGTATTCACGAAAGAGGTAATTTTGCCATAGAGCCCGATGTATTTAATCATGGTGAAAAAAGTTTAGGTCAAACTATCGATCAAGATGCTGTTGTTTTTATATTTCAGCAATATGGTTTGCGTTCAAGGGGTTTTAATGGAGCATACTTTGCAGGACAAGAAAAACGTGTTCATCGTTTTCATGAAATGATTGAATCATATTTTGAGGAATAGGCTATGGAAAAAAAATTAGAAAGAGTTATTTCGAAATCTGAAATTTACGACCTTGTTTGTAAATACATGCGAGGTTTAGATCGCTTAGATAAGAATGTTTTTAGATCAGTTTTCCATGATGATGCATATTGTGATTATGGATTTATAAAAACCGATCCAGATACATTTGCTACATTTTGCATGGATGCACTAAAAAATCATATATCCAATCATCATATGATAGGAAATTCATTAATTGAATTTGATGAAAAAGATAAAAATACAGCATATGGAGAAATATACTTTAATGCTTACCACAAAACTATTGAGAATGGTGTCAATACTGATGTAATTATTGCTGGAAGATATCTTGACCGTTATGAAAGAAGAGATGGTATTTGGAAAATAGCCTACAGATCAGAAGTCAATGATTGGTCAAGGACTGAACCAACAAATGATCCGTATTTTGATGGTTCAGATTGTCATAGAGGAAAAAGACAAGATGATGATGTTTATCACAGAGAAAAAATGTTTAAACCCTAAACCTCTAATTGTTTTTTATAAAAATCTATTTCTTTTCTAATCTCTTCTTGTTTTTGTTGAGTAATAGGATAGTTACGAACACATAAAATTGCACTTAAAAGAAATAAAGGCAAACCGAAACAAAATAATACTTTAAGACCAAGAATTTTCTCTGGGCTATTTGCTGCTCCTGGCGTAGAGTCAAAACCAATTAAATCAAGATAAGTAAAAGCAAAAAATGGAGCAATAGCAATAGCCATTTTTGTTACAAATGACCATGCTGCAAAAAATTGAGCCGCTCTATCTTCACCTGTTAGATATGTATCATAATCTATAACATCTGCTTTCATAGAATGCGGAATAAGATGAAAAGTTGACCCAGCTAGTCCAGCGGTAAATGTAATTGGGAACATCCAATAATAATCTCCCTCTCCTAAAAAGAAATAACATGGCTGTAAAAAAGTAAAGACAAGCAAGCCAATTTTCCAAGCGTTATGTTTTCCAATTTTTTTACAAAGCCATAGCCAAAAAGGAATCCCTATAAGATTGGCTACGTAATAAAATACAAAGTAGAGAATACCTTGCTCTTCCTCACCCGTAACACCTCTTATGAAGAACATAACGGTAAGAGTTGATAGTGTTATTCCTAAATAATTAAAAAAATATGCAAAAATAAGTTTTCTAAATGCACTATTTCTCCACATTGCTATCAAACCGCTCCTTACAGACCCTTGCTTTACTTGATAGTCCATTCTCTCTGAAACGTTAGAAATTGATAAAATTGTGCATATTGGAATAACTACAAGTAAACAAATTCCAAGAATTATAATTGTTGCTTCAGCTCCGCCAAAAGCAAAAAGAAATAATGCTATTGCTGGTAAAAACTTTGAAATTGCATTACCAAAAGTTCCAATGAACATTCTCCAACCAACTATTGTTGACCTTTCATTATAATCCGAAGACAACTCAGCAGCCCATGAATAATAGGGAATAAACAACATACTCCAACCGAACCATAAGACCAAAAACCAAAATAATAAATAATGTCCTCCTGCTCCTAAATTAAAGGAAAGAAAATCCAAACTTAAAGGAACCCACTCCCAGAGCTCTTGTGGAAAAAATATTTTGTAGGTTGCTAACATCAGCAAAGGTATTGAGAAAAACATCCATATGCGCCGCCTGCCCCAGCGAGTATTTGTTCTATCACTCAAAAATCCAACTAAAGGATCGGTAACTGCATCAAAAGATCTGGATAAAAGCATCACTAGTCCAACAACGACAAAATCAAGCCCAAGGTCAGAAACATAATAATTTGGAATAAATGCTAGTAAAGGAAGAGAGGCAATTGAAAGTGGCATCTCCGAAAGACCATAAAAAAATAAAGTTTTTTTTTCTAAAGGTTTTTCAGACATAAACTTACTAATCTAACCTTGACCACAGAGAGTCCTCGCTTATCCAGTCATCCACCCAATCATGAAAATGCTGAATTCTCTCTTCATCCTTGCTTAACAAAGCACTGTTAAATCCTTTTGAATGCATCCCTGCTTGCATGTCATTAAGATAATGAATGTCTTGATCAATTGTTATTGTAAATGACTTTCTGCCCTCTACGACATCCTCTCTTGTAAAAATATCATGCTCAGGTCTAAATCCAGTTTGATCATAATAAGAGGACCCTGGTAAAAGTTCTAATCCTTTTTTCTCATCGCGGACTAATTCTGTTGGAATCTGAAAAGACCACTTTGTGAATGAACATTTATTTGGGTCGGACTTATGAGGTTTAGGGCCAAATATCCAAAGTCTCTCAGGGTGAATAGTCATAAATATATTTGGAAAAATATCGTATTGAAGAACATCCGATACTTGATCATCAGAAAATTCTGAAAAATCAAATCCAAGCTCCTTACCAATAACTCTTTTTTGTTTTTGAATTGCTTTTCTAATCTCTGGAACTTTTCCAAAAAAATCATCAGGGTTTAACCTTAAGCCCCTTAAATAATCTTGCATAAACTCAGGTGGTTCGTCTGGCATTGAGTACCTAGGATTAACAACAGGACTCGTTACCATTGTTCTTGTATGTCCGAATGGCCATAAATCGTTTTCGGCATCACAGCAATCAACAAAACTTGCATGCTGTGGATGAATAAAATCAACATGATATTGCTCTAAAAAATTATCTCTTACAGTTTTCCAATTTGTTTCTAGAAGAGATACCGTTTGATGTTTTACAAGACTCATTTTTTCAAATTTGTATGGTTTCAGCTGATCGATAATTGGGCCAAGAAAAGTTTCTAAAGATGAAGATTTTTCATCCATGTTAATAAATATTAAACCCGCCCAAATAGAGACCCTTACAGGTTTTAATGAATGTTCTTCACAAGGGACTCCTCCTTCAAATAATTCCCGATCTGGAACATGCTCAAGCTTACCGTTCAATGAATAAGTCCAACCATGATATGGGCATGAAACTCTATTAAAAGATCCAGATTCAATTGTAACTATCTTATTACCTCTGTGTTGACAAACATTGTAAAATGCAGAAATTTTCATCTTTTCATTTCTTGTTATGACAATTGATTCCCTTCCAATATCATAAACAAAAAAGTCCCCAACTTCAGCTAAATCGGACTCAATTCCGGCAAATAACCAAGTCTTTGTCCATATCCCTTCCCATTCAAGCTCCATAAATTCATTCGAAATATACCTATCTTTTGATAGTGATGCAGATTTTCGAGGCATAGAAGTAATTGAATTACTAAAATCAATATAATTAAACTTTTGAGGCATTAAAACTCCCACTAAAATTCCCTGATATATAATTTAATCAGATTATCAACTTAGTAAAGATATGAAATTATAATTTATTCTAATGAGTAAGCGACAATTATAAAGGTTTGTAATCTTGACCAAATTGTTCTAGAGATTTTTGATAAAAATTAAAGGGGTTATAAAAAAATGATAGTCGTAAATGCAAAAGCAAAAGCAAGTAATGATAATTTATTTAAATTAAAAGATATAATTAATAAATTAGAACAAGAAACTCGAAAAGAAAAAGGCTGCATTGATTATGCCTTCAGTATTGATATAAACAATGAAAATGTTCTAAGGATTACTGAATTATGGGAGGATCTAAAAAGTTTACAAAATCATCTAAAAACCCAACATGTTGCCGATTTTAGAACTGAAATAGAAAAAAATCCCATAGATATTCAGGCACATTTTTATGAAGCCAATGAAATAACATATCCAGGCTAATTATTATGTTAAATAAAATTAGTTCTTGAAATATTAGAAGTAGAAAACTTTTAAATCATGTAAATGCAGAAATTTTAATATTTAGAGTAAATTATGTATGACCATTAGTCGAATTTTTAAGAAAAAAAGAAATCCATTTTATTTTTAAAGTTCAACATGATTAAGAAAAAAGATAAAACAAAAATTAAAAAGCATTTACTAAAATAATTTTTTTGTTTTTAATTAAGTAATAGGAGAAATCGAAATGAGTTTAACTGATGATATTAAGCCAGGAGAAGCAAGATGTCCTGATCATCCTACTACAAAAGAATTAATTAAAAAGGATAAAGGCGGAGCTCCGAAAGCTTTATTGGAGGAATCTTATCAATTTATTGGTGATGAGGATATTCCTTATGAAAGATACACTTCAGAGGACTTTGCAAGAAATGAGGAAGAACATCTTTGGTCAAAAGTTTGGCAATGGGCTTGTCGAGAAGAACACATACCTGAGCCTGGTGATTATTATGTTTATGATGTTGGTGATAGATCAGCCCTCATAGTTAGAACTGAAGATAATGAAATCAAAGCCTACTTTAATTCATGCTTACATAGAGGAACACAACTTAAACCTTCAAATACAAGTGGTATTTGTAAAGAATTAAAGTGTCCATTTCATGGTTGGTCATGGTCACTAAAAGGCGAGTTAGAATATTTACCATGTGATTGGGATTTTCCTCATGTAAAAAAAGAAGAATTTTCTCTACCTGAGTTAAAGCTGGAGATATGGGGAGGGTTTGTTTTTATTAATTTTGATCAAGATGCAAAACCATTAAAAAATTATTTAGGTGTCTTGCCTGATCATTTTAAAAACTGGAATCTTGAAGATAGATACATTGAAACGCATGTCGTAAAAGAATTACCAGCAAACTGGAAGGTTTCTGCTGAGGCATTTTTGGAGGCATATCATGTTTTAGAAACACATTCTGAAGGTATTTATACTGCTGGGGATGCTAATGCTGATTATGATATTTTTGGTGATCATATATCAAGATTTGTTCACACTATTGGTTATACTAGTCCTCATATTAAAGAAAATCGTCCTTCAGAACAACAAATATACGATATGTTGATGGGAAGAAGAACGGATGAAGATCCTGGAAAACCATTACCTGAAGGAACGACAGCAAGAGAAGCTTACGCTGATCATGTTAAAGATGATATGAAAGAAAAATACAAACAAGATTTTTCTCATCTAACAGTTACCGAAACAATAGACTCAATCGAATATTTTGTATTTCCGAACGCTTTCTTCTTTCCGGGTCTCCAATTATCAATGGTATACAGATTTAGACCTAATGGTGTAGATGGAGCTCTTTTTGATTTACTATTTTTAAGGCCAAAACCAATTGATGGACCATGCCCTCCACCCCCAGAGGCATTTGAATTAGGAATTGAAGACAGTTATACTAAGTGCCCTGGAACTGAATTTTTGGGGGCTGTATATGATCAGGATACTAATAATCTTATGTCTCAAACAAAAGGCTTCAAAACGAGTTTAAAAAAAGGACAGTCCCTTGGTAATTATCAAGAGGCAAGAACAAGGCATTTACATCAAACATTAGATAAGTATTTAGAGGGAAAAAATGGCTAGATTAAAAGATAAAGTTGCTGTTGTACTTGGAGCATCATCTATTGATGGGTTAGGTGGAGTAATAGCAAAAACCTATGCCAATGAAGGGGCTAAAGTAGTTGTCAGTGGAAGACGTCAAGAGCCTCTTGATAAGCTCGCCAAAGAAATTAATGGAACAGCACAAGTATGTGATATTACAAAAGATGGTGATATAGAAAATCTTTTTAAAGTCGCAAAAGATACCTATGGAAAAGTTAATATTGCTATCAATTCAACAGGTATTTATGAGCCAGGACCACTAAATGAATTATCAAGAGATCATTTAAGAAAGTATTCTGAAGTAAGTTTTATAGGACCAGTAATTTTTATTAGAGAGGCTGCTGAAATAATGGAGGAGGGAGGATCTATTATTTCTACCACCTCAGTGACGGTTGAGCTATCAGCTGTAGGCCTTTCAGGATATGTAGGAACAAAAGCGGCAACCGATAAAGTCATTCAAGTAGCGGCTAAAGAATATCAACATAAAAGGTTAAAAATTAATTCTTTATCACCAGGCTTGGTTGATACACCAATGACTGGTGGATTGTTTGAAATGGAAGGACCAATAAAAGCAATGACTAAAGAGTCGCCTTTAGGAAGATTAGCCGATGTCAATGATGTTGCTAATGCAGCTCTTTGGCTTGCATCCGATGAGTGTTTTACCACGGGTGATTTTATTAGAGTTAGCGCAGGTATTCATTTAAATCGTTTACCAACAGCAGAAGAAATGTATGGACAATAATTTACTTAAAAAAGGAGAAATAAAATGACAGGAAGGTTAGAGGGAAAAGTTGCAATTATTACTGGTGCAGCTATGGGTCTTGGTGCTGCCGATGCAGAACTTTTTGCTTCAGAGGGTGCGCAAGTAGTTTTAACTGATATTGCTGAAGATGAAGGTCAAGCACTTTCAGATAAATTAGGCGGAACTTTTTTTAAACATAATGTTACCGATGAGAATCGTTGGATAGAAATTATTAATGAAACAGAAAAAAAATACGGCTCAATAGATGTGTTAGTAAATAATGCTGGAATTGTTAAACCAGGCGACCCTGAAAATCAAACAACTGATGAATATAGATTAACTATGGCTGTTCATATGGATAGCACATTCTTCGGATGTAAGTATGTAATACCTGTTATGGCGAAAACGGGTGGTGGATCTATTGTAAATATGTGTTCAATTGCATCAGTTCAAGGCGAATCCTATGTTGCAGCATATTGTGCCGCTAAAGGCGCAATTGAGGCTTACAGCAGAGCAGTTGCAGTACACTGTGGATTGGCAAAAAATGGTGTACGCTGTAATACAATTCATCCTTCAGGAATTGTAACACCAATGGTAACAAGTATGCCATCATTAATGGAGGAAAAATTTGGTCCTTCGCCAGTTCAGGATGCTCCAGTTGACTCTAATAAAATTGGAGAGCCTTTAGATATTGCCAACGCTGTTCTTTATCTTGCTTCAGATGAATCAAAATTTGTTAATGGAGCTCAGTTGCGTGTTGATAATGCAATGTCTGTTGTATCAGGCAATATGCCAGAATAATTTTTGGGGATATAAATGGAAAAGATTATAAATTATTTTGATAATGAAACTCGTCTTGAAGGAATTTTCTTTCCTTGCGAAGAAAATGAAAATGCTCCTGTTGTTTTAGTTGTTCCTACTTATGCCGGAAGAGACCAATTTACTCTAGATAAAGCAAAATTAATCAATACTCTTGGTTATTCAGGGTTTGCTGTTGATATGTATGGCGAGGCAAAAATAGGAGAATCTCCTGAAGAGAATATGGAATTAATGAATAACATTTTATCAGATAGACAAATGCTTCAAAAAAGAATGTTATTGGCTGTAGAAGCTGCTAAAGCAGAAGCTGGAGTAGATAACTCAAAAATAGCAAGTATTGGTTTTTGTTTTGGAGGACTCTGCGTTTTAGATATTGCTAGGACAGGGTTAGATATAGCCGGAGTTGTTTCTTTTCATGGAATCTTCAATAAACCAGGTAATACCGATGGCAATAAAATAAAAACAAAAGTTCTAGTTCTTCATGGAAATGATGATCCTATGGTACCTCATTCTGACGTTAATGACCTAGCAAATGAATTAACTGAAGCTGAGGCTGATTGGCAAATACATGCTTATGGATCAACGTCTCATGCCTTTACAAACAAGGAGGCAAATTCTCCTGAAATGGGAATGGCTTATAATCCTGATGCAGATAGAAGATCTTGGAAATCCATGAAAGACTTTTTAAAAGAAGTTATTGGCTAAATTGAACTGAAGATATATATAGTAAAATATGAATGATGAAAAACAGCTTTCAGTTCACGCTTTTGTTATACCGGTAACGCCATTTCAACAGAATTGCTCTATTATTTGGTGCACTGAAACAAAAAAAGGTGCTGTCATTGATCCTGGAGGTGACGTAGAAGAAATTCTTAATGCTATTAAAAAATATGGTATTTTAATTGAAAAAATTCTTATCACTCACGCTCACTTAGATCACGCAGGTGCAACTGCTGAATTATCTCGTATACTAGATGTCCATATTGAAGGCCCTCACAAAGACGATTTATTTTTAATAGAAAGCCTTGAAGAACAGGGAAAAAAATATAATTTCTCTCCTGCGGAGCCATTCGAAACTTCAAGATTTTTAGAAGGTGGAGATGAAGTTAAAATCGGCAATCAAACTTTCGGTGTCAGACACTGCCCTGGCCATACACCAGGTCATATAATTTTCTTCCATCAAGAAACAAAATTAGCTGCAGTTGGCGATGTTTTATTTCAAGGCTCAATAGGTAGATCTGATCTTCCAAGAGGCAACCACCAACAACTAGTGGATTCTATAGTGAATGAGTTATGGCCTCTTGGTGATGAAATGAGATTCATTCCTGGTCACGGACCTATGTCTACTTTTGGAAATGAAAGATTAACAAACCCTTATGTTTCTGATTTTGCATTAGGAATTGATAGAGAGGTGAATGAAGCCTTAAAAAAACAAGAAGAAGCAAGGGAGTAATCTTTGTATCTTTCTAACAGCCGTTTTAAAAGGCGAGCTGGTCTTTCAGTTTTATATTTTATACAAGGAATACCTCAAGGTTTAATATATTTTGCCTTATTAGATTGGCTGGCATCAGTTGGCTTTGGCATAAGTGATATAGCAATAGTTATGTCATTGGCATCGCTTCCTTGGACTTTTAAAATTTTGATAGGTCCATTTGTTGATACTTTAAAGTTATCAAAAATGGGGAAAAGAAAACCATGGATCTTTTTTTCATTATTGGCCTCTAGTTTAGTCTTTTTTATCTCTTCAAATTATATATCTAATGAACTTTCAGCATTATCAATTGGACTATGTTTATTTACAGTCATCTTATTCACTTCAATTTTAGATGTTGCTACAGATGCTTTAGCAATTGATACCTTAAGTAACGACGAGAGAGGTATAAGTAATGGATTGATGTGGGCTAGCAGAACTATTGGAGTTAGTTCAGCTGCAGTTTTTTCGTCATTTACAATCAATGGAATAGGTTTAAAGGAAACATTTCTATTTTTTGGTTTTTTAAATTTATTTTTCTCACTATTTATACTTTTAATTAGAGAGAATAAGAGCAACCGACTTCTATCACTCAAATCTACAAGCAAAATAAAGTTCTCATGCTATAAAAAGACTATTTTTGATTTATATAATATATCTAAAGCTCCGGTTTTTATTCTATTAATGGGTTTTTGTTTACTATCAAATATTTCATTTGGGATGCACTATGTAAGTATTTCAAATTTATTTATAGTCTCTAATAATTGGGATAATTCTAATTTAACCGAAATAAGGTCTTTTGGTCTATACATTGGCGCTGCAGTAGCAATATTTGGTGGTTATTTATCAGATAGAATTAACCCATTTAGAGTTATTATAGTTTCACAAATAATGATTGCCTTTGTATTCCTTCTGATAGCATTTTTTGAAACCAACATTTCAAATTTCTATTTTGGCTCTTTGATAATTATTATAATTTCTGCTTTAGGTTCTTTTCTCATGGCTGCAAGTCTATCTCTTTGTATGAGACTTTCAAAGACTTCGGTTGCAGCCTCGCAATTTGCTCTTTTAATGAGTATTAGACATTTCTCAAGAATATTAGGTGAGTGGAGCGCAGGGATATTGGATTATAATGATGCTTCATTGAGTAGCCTTTATTTTATAATGTTTTTAATATCGTTTTTACCTGTTATCACGATTTATAGAATGAAGTATTTTATCGATAAAACATAAATTATTTTTAAATATTATAAACTTGACACCTTCTCACTCAACGTTATATTTGCCCACCTAAAGGGTTTTTTAATTCTTTTTATATAAATGGATATTTATTATGTATGCAGTAATTCGAAGCGGTGGAAAACAATATAAAGTCTCAAAAGATGACATTATATCAGTTGAAAAGTTAACTGCTGAAGCAGGCGATAAAATTAGTATCGATGAAGTATTGATGATTAGCGAAAAAGATAACCTTATTCTGGGTGATCCAATTATTAAAGGCGCTAAAGTTAATGCAGAGGTGCTAGAACAAACACGAGCTAAAAAAATTATTGTC
>TARA_B100001121_G_scaffold4910_1_pt1 | contig 19909 bp, 13 predicted proteins | sample TARA_B100001121 | Tara Oceans TARA_B100001121 (sample SAMEA2622817) | marine metagenome | biome: marine biome (ENVO:00000447); feature: surface water layer (ENVO:00002042); material: "saline water (ENVO:00002010), including plankton (ENVO:xxxxxxxx)" | depth 5 m
GATCTCATCCAGAGTTTCCTGTGGATAGCAGGTGCCTCCACCACGGTTTGCCGTATTTTCCACACACACTAAGGAACCATCTGGATAGTGAGCCAAACTACCCTCAGCCTTACGAATTGCCTTAGCAACATCCTCAGAATTCATGATGCCGCGTGTGGCGGGTACTAAGGCGATAGAACAGCCGGAAAGAGCAGCATATCCGCCACCTTCGTATTGGTAAATGTGTGATGTGGTTTCAGTGATAATCTCATCCCCGGGTGAAGTATGTGCCCGAATGGCAACCGCATTTGACATGGTTCCACTCGGAACAAACAGGGCGGCCTCTTTACCCAACATTTCTGCGAGACGATTTTGCAGGGTTTGGACTGTTGCATCGTCACCTAGAACATCGTCACCGACCTCAGCAGCTTCCATGACTTTGCGCATGGCGACAGTTGGCTGAGTCACAGTGTCACTACGCATGTCGACACGGTCGGAAGGGTACTCGCGCATGCACACGCGTGAACGCTTGTCTTCAAAGCAGTTTCAGGTAGACAGTGATGGTAAGAATGAGCAAGCGAGAACCTCAAGTGCGGTATGTTTGTGAGAAGTTCATGGCAGACCAAGTGGAGTCGTTTCTCTCCGACAATTGTCCCCCGATGGGAATCTACGAGACACTCTATGCATTCCACGATACCTTTGGCCAATTCATGGGAACTGAAGGAACACATCCTTGGTCCCAAGGTTTCCCCCTAACCACTCCCTTGGAGAAATTCGGAGGGCCTGCTTTGCCCGACAGTGTCGAGGTGACTTGGGAGGATCGATTCTATCCCAAGGCATGGGGCCATCCTGCCCTGCGTGAGGCGATTGTCGAATACTACAATTCGCGGTATGGATCAAAAATCACGCCTGAGAATGTGATGATTTTTGCCGGTGGTCGCCCTGGAATATACACCGTGATGGCTTTTCTGAAAAACCATATCAAAGTTCGAATTGGTAACATTGAGTGGCCGGCCTACCTTGACATTTTGACACAGACCGAAACCGAGTATGAGATTGTACCATTCACCAAAGAGAATAACTTCCATCCGAGCAATGCTGAGTACTTTGATCGCTCGGGATTGAATGATGGCGATGGCCTCATGCCGGTGATCTCTAATCCTCAGAATCCTTCTGGGCAGACTCGTTCAGGAGAAGAACTCCGCGAGTTGATTGAGATGGCGGAACAAAGTGGCAACGGGATTCTTCTCGATGAGGCCTACGAAATGTTCCACTCCCCTTCGGTCAGTGGAATCGAATTCGTTCAAGATTTAGACAACAGTAACGTGTTTATCGCCGGCGCTTGTACAAAGGGATTGCAAGCTCCGGGCATTCGAATCGGTTGGATGATTGCCAGTAAGACGAATATCGAGACCATGGCCAACTACTCGAGCTTCGGCATGGGAGGCGTCAGTCACCCTTCACAGCACTATGCGGTGAAACTGCTTGAACCGAATCGTGTGAAGCAGGCTCGCCAGGCGGTCGAAGAACACTACAATTGGCAACGAGATCGATATGGCAAGGCCTTCGAAGAAATGGGGCTAGGTGTATACACTGGGAACGGTGGATTCTATCACTGGTTGGAATTGCCTGAGGGGATGACCAGCGATGAACTCAACAAGCGCTTGTTCAAGCATGGGGCCGCCATTCTCTGCGCATCCGATTGTGACATGGCTCGCCCCCATTCCAAGGACCCAAGTTATGTGACTCCATATCAGCGGTTCTTCCGCTTCTCATTCGGCCCGCTGCTGCCTGAATCATTCGAGGATGATGTTCGGTTGTTCCGCGAAGTGTATGAGGAATACAAGCGCGATGTGGGCATTGCATCCTAATTCGATTCATCATCGCATACCGCTGATGAACAAAGGGATTTAGTGCCCGAAATTTCTCGGTGTGCTGTAGGAGGCCTCCAAATGCACATTTCTGGAAAAATTGGAATTCCTGTTGGAATTGTCATGGTGATTATTGGTGGATTGATTGCCGCTTCTTCGTTTGGCACCTGGGAGGAAGCTGGAAAAGTTGAGAATTTCATGAGTGAACCCAGCACAGAAATTGTCCTAGAATATGTTGATGAGGATGGGGAAGGTTCTGCAGGTTGGTACTTGATGATCCAAGCAGAATATTCAGTCGATAACAACGGAAACGACACCGTCGATGATTGTGAGGGTTTGAACATCACGATTACGGATTCAAAGGGCAACAACATCAACTCGACCAACATGAGCTCGACCTACGGAAACATCTACTGTGGTCTCGATGATAACATGAAAATGGCTGGTCTCGACAAATTACATGTGGATATCAACGATGGATGGATGATTGTAGGAATCGTTTGCGATACCCTCGACAATGCTGGAATGAATGGATATTGGGAAACCAGCCGCAATGAAAACGGAGAAGAAGGAGAAGTTTGGGTTCAAACCGGTGAAAACGATCGCTGTCAAATCGGTGAAAAATATACCATTTCAAGCAATCAAGAGATGATTTTGTTTGACAGAGATGCACAGGCCGGATTGGAATGGCGAGGTGTTGCTGAACTGTGTGGAGGGCTGTGCTGTGCCATTTGTTCACTCATCTTCCTCATCGGAGCTGTGATTTCTGGATTCGTCATGAAACCTGCGCCCCAAATGATGATGCCAATCGGTACCGGTGGTGGAGTTGTCGGTGGCGTGGCTCCAACTGTACCTGTTGATCCCACTGCAACGAGTAGTTCAGTACCTGGAACGGCAGTATTCGGAGCAGGACCTACAGCAAATGTTGATGCAGTGGAATCTGAGGAATCCTCTAGTGAAGATACATTTTCAGCCGCTGATTCGTTGAAGGAAAAATTCCTTGCAGGCGCCGCAGAAAGAGTCTCTGAAGACGATACCCCTGGAAAAGAATAGTCAGGCCGCATCGTAAACTTCGAAGGCGTAAAGGGGCGGAGTGTAAACATGGAGATTGATTAGATCTCGATCGGTATCATTTGAAATCCTGTGTATATCTGGCTCACTAGCTGCACAGACTTCACCTGGAGCGTAATGACGAACATGGGATGGCACTGCGAGGTTATCCTCATTCAATTCGTAAATCGTCTCGGTTGAGGTGCCTTCAACAATGAGGAATGCACAGTCAGATCCTTTGTGATCGTGAATCGGAGTGGTCTTACCAGCTCGCCAGGTGATGGCAACCATTTCGTAGTGCTCGGTTTTCTTGATGATATTTCGCTGATATCCATTTTCCTCAGTATAACCGATGTGTTCCTTGAGGGCTTCAAGATTGATTTCCATGGATGATAATCTTGAATCTAATTCTCCCAACCCTGGGCGACAATCAATTGAGTCTAACCAGTTAATCATCTGATTGAGATTTTCACAACAATCCAACAGCGAATTGCGGCGATTCTCGTCGAGGATAACAACCGCAACCATGTACACCGGACGGGGCGGTAGAACATAGAGTTGACCAAACGATAATCGGCCCATAGGGTCGAAATTTACTGATTCAAACTAGAGATTATATGCAAACTGGACTAGATGTTCGTATAGCGGCGTACAAATACCGATTGTCGGGGGGACCAAGCATGGATGGGGTGACTGAACCGGAGCAATTGCAAGACCGCACCTACTACAAAATTGGAGAATTTGTTTATGACAATGCCAAGGTGGTTTTGGTAGTCACAATGCTTGCTTGTGTCGGTTTTGCCAGTTTGATGTTGCTTGAACCACAGTATGTCGAAGGTTTTGGTGAAGGTGACTTGGAATCTGTTCATGGTTGGAATGCCCTTGGAGAAGGTTTCTCAGATGGCGAATCTGGTAATGTCGAAATCTTCTATGTTCTTTTTCACCATCCAGGACTAAATGTTTCAAATCCCAATGTACAGAATGCCATGATCGAGACGGTTCAATCATTTGCTGAGCATGACGGCGTTGATGTGAACTATCCATGGAATACGAATGAAGAAAATCAATCGTATCTGATTAGTGAGGTCGATGATTCTTGGTCAAGAGTTGAGGTCCGAGTGAACCTAGATCGTGATGAAGCGAAAGCCCTACTTGCTGACGAATATGACGATATCTTACTCCCGAGTGATGCACCAGAAGGTATGCAAAAATGGGTCACTGGGAACTTGGCAATTGATGTTACCTTTGACATGACCCTAAAGAAAGAGCTCATTGAGGCTGAACTGATTTCAGGCCCGATTACTTTGATTATCTTGTTACTCATTTTTGGAAGTCTAATCGCGGCCGGGCTACCGGTGATGACAGGAGTTTATACCGTGATTTCGGCGGTCGGAATCGTTACCGGTCTAACTTACGTCTTTGATGATATCACCATTTATGCCAACAATATTGTCTCCTTGCTGGGAATCGGTCTCAGTGTTGATTATTCACTCTTCATCGTCAATCGATTTAGGGAAGAGTTGCGCAGAGGACATGATCATCGTACTGCAATCGCAATGACCAGTGCAACCGCAGGAAGAGCCATCTTATTTTCAGGGTTGACTGTCATTGCTGGACTGTCCGGAATGTTGGTATTCCAGAACACAAGTCTGCCCTCTTTAGGATGGGGTGGAATTTGTGCAACATTTGTTGCATTGACGTCATCAATTGTGCTCTTGCCAGCCTTACTTTCGCTATTGGGCGACAGGGTCAATTCGATTAAAATCCCATTTTCTTTCAACGACAAAACCGGCGAAGATGGATTTTGGTCTTGGATTGCAAATCGGGTGATGAAGAGGCCATTGGTGGTTCTAATCCCATCAATGATGGTGTTGCTGATTGCCGGTTCACCCTTCTTACAGGCAGAGTGGGGGTTGACATCATGGAGGGCACTAAGCCCAGATGATGAAGCTCGAAGAGGTTTGGAGTTAACCGATGAAAAATGGGTTCAAGATGTATCCAATACAGCAACCTTGGTGTTTGAAGTCGATACGGATAGCGATTTATTCTCAGAACAAAACCTGAGAGACTTACACGCCCTATCAAAAGAAATTTTAGAGGTTGACAATACAATGTATGTGTATTCATTTGCACACTTTGACGAAGGGATGAGCGCAGACCAAGTGGTCGATTTCTGGGATGAATCGGGTGATGGAAATCTTACTCAACAAGAACAAGTAATGATTCAACTGCAACGAAATGGCCTGATTGAATCCACGGTTGGTAACGATGTCGTCATTATGGTCGTAGGAATTAGTGGAGAACAATCCAGTGAGGAGTCTCGTGAAGTAGTGAAACAAATCCGTTCGATTGAATCGAGAAACAATCAGTTTGGCGGGACCGCCGTAGTCAATATCGCAGGTTTTGCGGCTTACAATCAGGACGTGTTGGACGCAGTCATCGATGGATTGCCGGTAGCTTTAGGGTTCATTTTGGTTGCAAGTTATGTCCTGATTTTCCTTCAAGTGCGTTCTGTCATCCTACCACTCAAGGCCATCGTGATGAACATCCTCTCAGTTTCAGCATCATTCGGGGTCTTGGTTTGGGTCTTCCAAATGGGGAACGGTGCTGAGTTGATGAATTTCACACCGCAACCCATCGATCCCACGACACCTGTGATGATTTTTGCAATATTGTACGGATTGAGCATGGACTATGAAGTACTGATGTTATCTAGAATCCATGAGGAATGGGAGCGAACTGGAGACAACAACAAAGCCGTCGCTGTAGGTCTTCAGAAGAGTGGTCGAATCATTACTTCAGCCGCATTGGTTATGATCACAGTCTTCTCTGCATTTGGTATTTCATCCATCTCATTGATGAAACAATTCGGACTGATGTTGGCTCTCGGTGTTGCTGTTGATGCAACCATCGTACGCGCTCTAGTCGTTCCCGCGACCATGCGATTGATGGGTGATTTGAACTGGTGGACACCCAAATGGTTGGGCGGTGAAGAAACCACTCAAACAATCGTCAAAGTGGCCCCATTGCCAACGTTAGAACAAGAGTAAGCATCACTCTGTGAGGATTCGATGAAAGTGATGGACACCGGTTTCTTTTGTCGGCGAATAGCGACCTCGTTCGTAGGCGATGGACGATACTCCTTTCTGACAGCCCTCCACAACGAATTGATCTTCGGCCTCAACCTTGTCCAAATCTCCACCCGCACCTTGACCGAGCATGGAGGCATCGTCAACAAATCCATGATACACGATTCGAGTTCGATCAACCGCCTCAGGAATTACGAGATTCACTGAGAGACCCCAAGGATAGAAATTCAACATCAGGCCTGGAAATAGCCAGTAGTAGTAAGCCGCAACCTTTTGACCAAAATCAGGATGATTTGCTGGTAAATCGAAACAAGGTTCTCCCTCATTGGCGATGCCAATTTGCAGTACACCCCCCTCAAATAATTCAGTACGATATCCATCATAATCCAACACTTGATGCAAATCTCCATGCACGAAAGGAATGTGAAACCCCTCGAGATAGTTGTCAACGTAGAGGGCCCAGTTCGAATCAATGGTGTAGCTACGATGACGGGAGATATCATGTGAGAAATTCTCGATATCAAGCCACCCTACTCGAGCGTCAACCGCTTCGATGAAACCCTCAAAGTTGTCAGCTGTGATGGTATTGAACAACATACCCTTCCATTCTGCCAAGGGAAATTGAGTGAGATGATCATTCTCTGTAGGGAAGTTTTCAACTTCTGAAAATTCGGGCATGTTCCGGAATCGTCCATCAAGATCGAAAGTTCGTCCGTGATAGGGACATTGCAAGCGCCGAGCCTTGCCGGACTCCGAACAAACCAGCATTCCTCGATGGGTACAGACGTTCGAGATGCAATGTACATCGCCACCATCCAGAGTCAGTAACATCGGCTCTCGCAATGAGTTGTCAATCGAGTGAACGCTGCTTAGTTGACTTCGATGGGCTGCGAAATGCCAATGATTTCCAAAGGAAAATAGAATCTCATTAAGCACATTTGAATCGGTGTAAAAGCGAGAAGGTAAGGTCTCAGCTTTTCGAATATCGGGGTCGATGATTGTCATGTCATCCCCTACACAATAAGTCCTAAACAAGGCTGAACGAACCCGTCAATGCATCGATTTCATCTCGTGGACCTGGGCCAATGCCGACCACGGTTACCGTCCCCGGGGGAATCTCTGTATGCCCAGCATCACGAACCATGTAACTGACCAGTCCTTCAGCTTGGCATTCCCCAAACAGGCGTTTGAGGGCATCCAAATTTGGAGCTGCAACCACAACCTTTCGAGCGCCATTTTCCAACCATGAACTCAACTCATTGGGACGAATACGCTTGGCTTTGAGCGCGCATTCAACCGCAGCATGACTGCATTGCGCTGCCAATTTCCCTTTGGATAATTTGAGATCTTTCCGTGTGACCAATACCATGGTCAACTCATCACTACCCATCTATTCACCTCCGTCCAATCTCTCAACCCCGGCCAGGGGTTCTTCCTGTCTGTAGGCTTCCGCCCTACTCTCAGCCATACGTGTCTCCCTTTCAATCGTGTCCATCGGGAGGTCGGGATACCATCGACCCGCTTCATGACGCCTGTGGAGCCAAAGCAACTGGTGTAGGCTTGGAGCCAACCAAATGGTGAACAAGACATTCCCTACAGCATGCATTGCATCGAAAATCAAACCTGCAATGATGAACGTAAGGAACGCTTCAAATGATTGGTAAATTGCCAGAGCGGACAAAGATACGATCCAATCGAACAAGAAACCCCAGACAAATGCCAGAAGTGCCAACGGCAAGATGCGAACCTTTGTCCCGTCCCAGTTGACGAGGAGAGGACGTAATATTGCTGAACTGGTTCCGACAGCCGCCCAAGCAATCGCCTGGTAGAAGGTCCATGGACCATGACCGAGTGCCATGTTCGATAGCAAAGCCGTCAGCATGGCAACGGCAGTGGCTCGTCTCGCACCCAAGTGCAAACCAATCATCAGGATGAACAACGTCACTGGCTGTACGTTAGGTAAAGCAGCGAAGAGGACACGGCTGGCACTGGCCACTGCAGCCAAAAGAGCGATCAGGGCCGCTTCTCGTCCGAGCCGAATCCTTCGATCGACGTTAATCAGTAAGGACCCGAAGAACAAACCAAACAGTAAGGTCAGCCAAACTGCGATACCTCCGGGCGTCATGGCCCAGGTTTGAATCGAGTCCCAATTCATCCACTCACCTCCTCCAATCGCCCTTTCTCAATCCGCCAAATACGTCCACCACAAACCTTGGCCCATGCGGTCAAATCGGGAGAATGAGAGGTTACGACGACTGCGCTTCCTTTCTTACGTGTCTCGTTGATTTGCGACAATAAACCTGCAAGGGTTTCGTCATCTAAACCATGATCAATTTCATCCAACAGCAATATCGGTGGGTTGCGCATCAAAAGAGGGAGTAAAGACAACCGTCGTCGCTCACCGGTGGACAAGTCGTGTACGGGTGTTGTCATTGATAGATGAGACAAGCCCAACTCAAGACGTAAAGCGGATTGCATTACAGCAATTTTTTCGGCTTCTTCGGACCGTGTAGAATCAACCATTAGTGACTGTTGATACAATACCGGATGTTGGAGGTCCAGCTCTTCTTGTACGGTCATGCCTAACAGTCGTTGATCCGGTGAAGTTGGCAACCACGGAAGGTTTGCTACGGCCGACCATTCTCGTAATAAGGTGGTTTTTCCAGTACCGTTGGCACCTTGAACTAGAATCAAATCTCCAGCGCGTACTGGGTTGATTTCATGGCTAAACAGTACACTTTGTGGGGGTAACCCAACCTCGTCACCCGATTCGACCCAGGTGGAAGGGTAGTCTTGAATCGATAACACATCCCCAATGCTCATCTCCACATCTGCAATCCGTTCCCAGCGAGCATGTCGATGAGCAACGACAACCACCAAACCACCGCGCGCTCGATGTTTGACTACAGCCTTACCCAACTGTATGAATCCCTCTTCGTCGAGGTGAACATCTGCCTCATCGAGTAACCACACCGGTTGGGCAGGGTCAAGGTGTGCGGCCAAAAGCAAACGCTGTTGTTCTCCGTCTGAAAGATGCTCCGGCTTTGATTCGAGTTTGGAAAACAGCCGCCATTCTCTCAGACTTTCAAGCATCTCTTGTTGGCTCCAAGGTCCCGAAAGACGACGAGCAATGTTGAATTCGCGTTGCACGGATTCAGCGATTCCATGACGATCCGGATCTTGAGGAATCCAACATGCAATCGCTTCATCGAAAGGGCCATCTGACAAATCTACCTCACCCAAGACGGGGTGTCCCGATAGATGCGCTTTACCATGAATCGAGACTGGATGCTGCCAAGGAGAAACACCTGCAATCAATCGCAGAAGTGATGACTTCCCACTTCCAGAAGGGCCGCGAAGAAGAACAATACTCCCACCACGGAGCAATTCCTTGTGACGTCCGACTGAACGACCTCCGGGTAAGCGGATTTCCAAATCAAGCCCGAGTTGTACTGAGTCCGAGAAGTGATGTGGAGTGACACCATCTTCACGAATATCCTCGCCCAAAGCGAACTGTACAATTCGCTGACGCACACCGTGTCGCCATCGTCGCGGGGCAAGGATACCTCTCGATTGTACCGCATCACCTAGATCATGGGCATGATCGAGCGAATCGGCAAGCCAGCCGGGCCAAATCGATGCACGAGTTCGTAGGTCACTCAAGGTCGAATCACCCTCAACAAATCCGCGCTCTTGAAGGGTCTCGAGCCGCCATTTTGCACTCTCTTCAAGTCTCGGCACCAAACGAAGGGCGATCGCCAAAGATACGCCCAAACGTGGCAGGAACCACTCGAATGCTCGAACGATATCACTGGGTGGGACCGACCAGGTGAGAATCTGCATGCCCAACAGAGCTGCAATCAATCGTGAAATGAGAAGTAGGACATGTGGCCAATTCTCAGTTCCACTGAAGTAGAGTAGAATCAATCCATACAAAACAGAGAGGGGGAGCCAAACTCGACTCCACCTCAAGATGGTCCTGACACCGACCATCACACCGGACCAAAGAAGAAGGAAGGCTGTCCAAGCACCCAAATGCTCGGGTTTCAGCAACAAAGGGAGAACGATGACCAGAATCAGAAAGGGGATTCGCGAATAACGCGGAGGACCCAATCTTGCGGCCCTCTCTCCTTGCCAACCCCAGACCGAAATGAAATCGCCTCCTATGGAGGCGAACTTCAAAGCCGGACTTTGACTCTTGACCTAATCAATACTCGCTATCCTCAAAGAACCAGCCAATTTCATCACCCGGTTCAACGACTTGCTCGGCCATTCCAATCGTGCCATATCCCCCATTCAAATCATACGTCCACCAGTGGTTGTCAGAACCTCCTTCAGCATTGCCAATGGTTTGTAAAAAGGCGCCCAATGTCATCTGCTCGATTTCATAGTTCAATCCGAATTCATCAATTGATTGTCGTGTTACATCTTCAATTGTATCTCCACTTTCGACTGGAATCATAGCAACCAAAACGCAGTAACTGTTCTGAGGCGCCGGAGAGAGTAACCAAGCTTCACCTGTTTCGTACAACCGAACCTCACCCTGTGAACAGTGTTCAGGGGCATAAGATTCTGGGAAATGAATCGTGACCAGTACTTCATTTGAGTTCAAGCCGCTTTCCAAATCAGGAATCACACTTGAAATTCGCAAACGATCACTCGAATCCTCAACAGGTTCGCCCACAATATTGGCATTGTAAATTGAGCCTGCCATCAATAATCCAAGGATGACAAAGAAGAGTGCCCCGATTTGGATCTGACGACGTACATCCGATTGTTGGGCGAAATATGAGAGTCCTGCGAGGAATGCTGCCCCTATGAAAGGCAAGAATATGATACCATAGGTACCTTCTGTAGTGCTCGATTCTTGATTTTCTGAATCGGATTGCTCAATTTCAGGTTCATCAGTAACGATGGTTTCCGATTCAATTCCCAACGTTTTATCGGCATTGGTGCGAATCGTGTTGAAATCTTCCAGATCAAACCGAACCTCGAGCCATGAGGCATCGTTCGCAGCAGCAAGTACATACAAATCCGAACCACATCCTGCTGTAACCCAACCCGAGTGTTGAGGCGCCCAAGTAGTGCTACCTGAATCCGTGGCGATGTACCAAGATCCTTGAGCCCTATTTTGAGGGAAACAGTATCCATCTTCGGTTCCTACTTGGATGGGGCGGATTTCACCAGAGATATCTTTCGCATCCCAGCGAACCACTGCATCCAGTGTCCCATTGTTATTCATCTCAAATTCGACAACTCCATCAGACATGGCAACCGGCGTTGAACTTGAACCACCGGCGAGGGTGGTTGCGGAACCCGCTCCAAGTGAGTGATACTCGATGAGAACTGGCGAACTGGACTCGTTCCAGTCGATTCGAACGAATCGCGATTCACCATCACCTTGAATGTGTGTTAGCAAACCAATCATTGGATAATCGGGTGAAACCGTGTACTGGTACATCACCGGTGTTGTTCGAATTTTCCAATCCCCCGAAAAGTTGGAAACTTCGGCGACATTCAACTGTCCGACCAAGGTCAGATTCACATCATAGCGTAAGATATCACCCGATTCTGTACCCTGAAGATAGCCATAGTCCATCGTGAAATTGTTCCATGAATACCACAGCCCAATGTTGGCTCGATAGGTTCGAATGCTGTTGTTTTGATGTTGATGTTGCAATGTACCATTGGCCGCGCAGACATCGATGATTCCAGTTTCCGTCGGCCAAATGATTCGATCTTCAATATTCAGTCCCTGAGCGGTGATTCCCCACAGAGGTGCCGGGGTAGATACATTCCAGATTGGAGCACCTGTTGCCAAATCATGGGCCGTCAACTGGCCTGATGTCCAACCAGTGACAACCAGGTCGTTTACAGGTGAACAGGGTAAGATTCCAGCAGGAACCTGTACAATCGGTGACATCTCGAAATTGTAAGTGCTAACCGAATGCGTTGCTCGCCAAACTTCAGAGCCATTGTCGGCGCGATAGGCGACCATGGTAGGGGCAATTCCATCGGAATTGCTGCCTCCGCCTTTGACAATCACCAAACCTTCTGTGACCAGTGGTGCGGTTGAGATGAAACCAATGCCGACATCTTTGTCCCATTGGACTTCAGGTAGAACGAGCGAAGTTTCACTATCTTGCGCCTCAACCGGTTGATTGGCAAAGAGAAACAGTAACAATACAAGTACGGCAAAGTGACGCATCATAGACGCCTCTGAATTTGCTCTTTCAGCGCGCTGGAAACGGTTTTCCCATCGGCGGCACCACCGAGTTTGCCCATTACGACACCCATCAATGGTCCAAGCGCAGCCATACCACGCTCTTTGACGAAGTCGGCACGCTCGTCCAAGACTTCTGCCACGGCAGCATCTACTGCTCCAGTATCTGCTGGTTCAAATCCTCGGACAGAGGCTTCAGATGTCATCCAAGCGAGTAGGGCGGATGTTTCTTGGGTGAATGCGTCCTTGACCAAGGGTTCGACACCCTCTCGAGTAATCACCCCAGTTTCTCGGAGGTGAATCGCAACCGCAAGAGCGTTGATTTTCTCGGTACCATGATCCAGAAGTGCACTGGCCCATGCCTTCTGTGGTAGCTCGAATTCTCCGCCGATTCCATCCATGAAATAATCATCCAATTCTCCAGAGACTAAGGCATTAATCTGATTCTCGGACAAATCTGTTGAAGACAGGCGTGTCAAACGCTCATCTCGAGTTGGAGGTAGATTTGAGCGGATTGATTGCCATACTGTAGGATCAATCGGTGTTGTCGGAATATCGGTTTCAGGATACATCCGTGCACCCCCTGGCAAGGGCCTCATGGCCGTGGTGGTCCCATCCTCAGGTGCTCCCTTTCGGATGACCACATTGCGAACTTCCTGAGGAATTCGATGATACGCTAGTTTCGCCCTTGAAAGAACGCCTTCTAGAGCGAGTTCAGCTTGCCATTGAGGTGCAACACAGAGAACAAAGCAATCTCCTAGAATCGCTTGGCACGCTTCAGTTTCTTTCTGCCCAATCCCATATGCCGGGAGTTCATCTGAATGGAAAATACCCTTGACACCAGCCAACTTTGCAGCGCTGGCCAATTCTCGCCCCAATCGTGGGAGTTGCGCGCCTTCACCATCCAATTCTTTTGACCCGAGAAGACCGGTTAACCCGGGTAAACTGAGGCCCAACACCATCGCACCGGATTCAATGGATTGATGGACCATCTTGGATTCACATTGGTCGAATTTAGAAGTGACATCATACAGTTCAAGTGGCATCAACTGATCGATCTTTTCGGCCACTTTTCTTTCGGTTCCGGAATCATCCAGGTTCCGGTGTGGTGGTAAAGGTGGCAAATCTTGAGCTGCACGCAATTGGTTTGCCAGTCGATAGAAATGCAACTGCCTTGCCATCTCAAGACGGATGATTCGAGGAATCCAATCAAGGTCTTGACAACCCTTGATTTCAACGCGATCACCTGCGCCGATACTGACATTCAGGTCCTGACGAATCGAGCCCAATCCTCGACGAACACGGCGGGTGTCTCGAAGAAGGGTGCCCAATGCGAAAGCGGTTTCCTTGGCATGCTCAGGGGTTTGGACATCGGGGGCGGTAGCGACCTCTACGAGGGGGACGCCCAGTCGGTCAAGGGTGTAAATCACCTGCTCACCATCGGGTGTTGAACGGGTATCCAATTTGCGCGCACTGTCTTCTTCCAAACAAATGAGATCTACACCGACAGGACCTGATGGGGTTGGGAGAGAGCCATGTGTTCCAATCAGCGTGGTGCGTTGGAAGCCACTGGTGTTGGACCCATCGACAACGGTTTTCCGCATCGCTTGTAGAGCCCCGACGGGTTTTGCACTCATCATTGCGGCCATGGTGAGCGCTACCTCTACCGCATCTTCATCATGCTCAAGAGGTGGAGCTTCGTCCATTTCGATGAGGCCCGCATTGGGAGATTGATAGTAGACAAAGGAACGGTTTCGGCGCTGTTCAAAGCGAGCTGCAATGTCGATTCGACCCCCCTCACCTCGGGCTGCTCGCAATCGACGATGGGCGCGTGGCCAACGGCCCTCGATATCTTCAATTCCATCTTCATACAGTGTACTGGGCTGACGTGAATGCAATTTTCCTGTGGCCAACTGCTGGTGTACTTCCAGACCACACATGAAGCCGAGGGCCTCAGGGTCCAAGGCGTTCGCATCCGCGACATCACCGGGAACCTCCTCGACCATGGGGGTTGTCGAATCGCTGCCCCCCTAAAGGGGCAGCGGTGCAGGAATTGGAGATTCTAACTGATTCTCCATACGCCGACACTGGGGGCGTAGATATCCCCGCGGTTCTGGATATTGCGGAGCATTCTGTCTACTGTATCTTCGTCGAATCCTTGCTCTGCGGCCACGTTGTAGACATCAATCGTTGTGAATTCACCATTGAGTTCCCGGCCAAGGTTGCGAACAATGGATTGAATGGATCTCTCGGCACTTTGAGCGCGACGAGGAACCCCCGTATGATCTGCAGGATTGATGTTTGAGTCATTTGCAAGATGTCGCCAAATTCCATCCATCGCAATGGCTTGTTTAGCATCATCCTCTGTAACATAATCGCGCAGAAACAAACGAGCTCGTGCCTCGGCCATTCGGAGAGTCGCTTCGATGGTTCGTGCTGTCAGGGAAACCGAGTTGACTTCGTCATCCATTTTCTTCCGCTTTTCAGTGTAATGACCGACCAAGATATCCATGACTTTGTCATCACTAACCGGATGGTACGTTCGCTTTGCATGTGCAACATATTTTTGCAAGAAATCGGCCGTCAATACATCGTTTCCGTCGACATCTGTGGTGAACATTTGCTCTTTCAGGAGTTGATCCGGTTCAACCGAATGCCCACTCTCAATCAAGTGCTCAGGTACACCTGTTCGCTTGACGCGAATGATATGTTCACCAATTCTTCGATCACGAGTTGAATCTACTGAATCTTGAATCATCCAAACCATATCGAATCGGGAAATCAATGGAGGGGGGAGGTCGATTTGTTTGTGCAGATACGTAGAGGGGTCGCCCCAATCAACATCCTTGAAACGACCATCGCGTGGATTGGCGGCCGCCAATACGGCACAGCGGGTTGGCATTGTTGCGCTGACACCGCCTTTGTTGATGTTGATTCGTTGTTGTTCCATGGCTTCGTGCATGGCACCTCGATCATCGGCCGTCATCTTGTCAAATTCATCAACTGCACACAAGCCCAAATCGGCCAAAACCAATGCACCGGCTTCTAGTGAAAAACGGCCATCATTGAATGCGTCCCGAACCGCGGCTGCGGTCAACCCAGCCGCACTGGTGCCACCGCCCGTAGTGAAACGACCACGAGGGGAAATTCTACCCATGAATGATAAAATCTGTGATTTGGCAACACCGGGATCTCCGAGAAGTAGGATGTGAATATCACCACGTGTGCGCGTCCCATCTCCGTACTTTCGAGCCACTCCACCGAGCAACTGTAGGACGAGGGATTTCTTGATCCAATTCATTTTTTCTTCGCCGACGATAATCGAGGGAGCAATGGAACGGATGAACAATTCAACCAAATCTTCGCGCTGAGAAATTTTCTCAATGTCGGCAATCTCTGTTGGTGAAATCTCGATTTCTTCTAACGGGATATTCTTTCTCTCACTCGAATGCATCGAAATGTAGACGTCGAACATCGGCGTTTTGGCTCCACCTCGCTTGAGGGTTCGAACGTATGGAATGCCATTGATTCGGATTCGTTCACCGGGAACGTGCTTGCCTGCCAATTCAGCCTCTGCCAACACACTCAATCGCACCGGTTGAGAACCCGGTTTGACATTCTCAGGCAATTCTTGAACCTCAATCCACTGATTGTCAATCATGGTCGATTCAGAATGCCTCAACTCGAATCTAGTGCTTCCACGACCACTGGTTGAACGCCCACAACCACCAGCATTCTCATCACATTCTGAAGGTTCGACCAATTCCAATTCATTGGGTTGCGAAATTTCAACCGTATTGCCACAAGTACTGCATGTGAAAATAGCATTGTAGATTCGTGGTTTGAGTTCACTGACCTTGGTAACAATCACTTCGGATGTGGTGAAGGTTTCGACTTCATCACTACTGATATCGCGCAGCCTGTGCATGGCATCTGGTGGCAGACCCACAATACGCAGGCGGGGCTGGGCATCGTAGCCCGATTCTTGACACATACCAGCCAATACACTGTCTGCATTCCGAATCGTGACGCGAGGATGGTTCAGAATCAATTCGGCGAAAGGAACATCCCACGCTTGAATCTCAGCAAAATCAATCGCAAAGGAAATTTGTTTTGGCCAGGATGCTGCAAGTGTCGAAATCTTGTTTGCACAGGTTTCCTCAAAGTAGGAACGCCATCTGGCAGCTGAGTCATGGACCTGTAGCATCGAACATCCTCCACGCAGGGCTTCCGTATCGGTAATCCGCATCCCATTAACTTAGTGGAAGAAGAGGACTACACCCCTTGATTTCCAGTGGAAAATTAGGTCTACGATTTGGGCAAATTGAGGCACCCGGATTTCCAATGGAAGGGTTGTCAATTGAATTTTCTACCATTTTCAAGGGAAGGCCTTTCAACGATGTGAATGGAGCCGATAACATGGACTACACGCGATCGGGCAATGACATTCTGGTTAGAATTGACCCCGGTGAAGAAATTCACACGGCCTTACAACAACTCGCCGATGACCTTGGGTTTGATGCAGCGGCCATTACCAGTGGTATTGGACGAACGCGCAACAATCAATATGGATACATGAATGAAGAAGGTGTATACAAAAAACGACTGTTGGCCTCGGCTTCTGAATTGGTGAGTTTGTCGGGGAATATTGCGCGAACCGAGAATGGAGAATCATTCACGCACATCCACTGCTGTTGGTCGGACGATGACAACCATGTCCATGCTGGTCATATGTTTCAATCAACCGTCCATGTGGTTGCAGAGATTCATATCAGAATCATGGAACAGGCTTCGATGATGCGATGTCCCTTGGATGGATTGGAACTACTGGGACTCGAATTTGATTGAACTTGGATTGATGAAGATGAAAGTACTCTTTGCGCATGGATTTGAGGGGGCCCCGGATGGTGGCAAACCCACCTACATGCGAGAAGAACTCGGATGGGAGGTCGTTGCCCCTGTGATGTCTGCAAATGGTTGGAATATCGAACAGGAAACCCGTGTGTTATTGGAACATCTGGATTCAGAGAAATTCGACCTTGTTGCCGGATCCTCCATGGGTGGATTGGCCGCAGCCAATGCCAGCCGGCTGCGACCGGAAATGGGCTTTGGATTGTTGCTCATCGCACCGGCATTTGGTCTGGAAGAAATGTGGTATGACCGCCTTTCTGTAGATGAAATGGAGCAATGGGAAGCCTCCGACGCGTATCTCTACCAAGGGTTTGAACTCGAGATGACGCTAGGTTGGGATTTCATGCAAACCGCGATGGAAATGTCGTGGCCGGAACTCAATCACCCTACGGTGATTTTGCATGGGCTCCAGGATGATGTGGTGCCCATCGAACACTCGCGACGAATTGCGGATCGTGATGATTGTGTGATCGCGATGATTGAACTCGAAGATGGGCACCGAATGCAACAGGCCAAGTCGCATTTTTTGCAGGCCGCAAATCTTTGTCTCAATTCTCAAAAACGATGAGACCAATGTCCGCCCGCCAACGACCGATTTCGGCAAACTCACCGTCTGCACCCCAACTGTAGATGTCCATGTTGGAGTGGCTGGTGAACCCATTCGACGTACTGAGTGTAATTTCACCAGAACTGACTGCATAATTGTCGGCAGCAGATGGGATGCCCATCTCGTTCACACGTTGTCCAGTAATGTCGCTATTGACATCTGCCAATGAGACCGCTGTTCCCAAGATCAAGGTCGCATCTCCTGCCCAACCGGCATACGACGGAAGTGCGGTGTGATAGTTCATGTTGTAGACATACTTGAGGGGATGATCGTATTCAGCAGCATCATGATCGATGCCCATTCTAACCCCCTTGAGACCTTCCATGTGTGCGATATCACTGACCGCTGACAACAAGGCAATGTCACCCATTCCATGACCGGCAATCATCGCAATTTCAAGTCCTTGAGTATCAATCTCGGCCAAGATGGCGGCACCATCGGTCACACCGGCCAAAATCACCACAGCATCACAATTCGACAAGGCTGAAATCTCGGAACTGTAGTCCGTTTGTGCCTCAGCAAAGGATTGCGTAGAGCAGGTACTTCCCAACTCGGTCGCAAGACCGATTGCAATCGCAGTGTGGTCCATACCATCATCGTGGAGAATGGCTACGTTGGAATGACCATCGCTGGAAATCAGAGCTGACAATGCAGAGACATGGTGGGCTTCTCCGGGCGAGACTCGCCAAAGGTAACCATAGTCCTGAGGTGTGCAGGTGAGGCCACAATCCTCCCATGCATCTTCCATCGCTTCATCGGAGAAAGCACCGAATGTAATCATCGGAATCTGGTTGTTTTCTGCAACCGGAAGGGCACCGAGGGCTTCTTCGGTAGAGTGGGGACCAATCACGCCAACGACCCCAGCATCCACCAGGGTCTGCATGGCGATGGCTGCACCAGAACCCGTCGATTCAGTATCGGCGACCACCAAACTAAAGCACAGTCCACGTTGATTGATGTTGAGCAACTCAACACCCAATTGTACAGAGTTCTCTTCACCGGTTGCATAAGGCGAATGGATGCCTGTTTGGGGACTGAGCATTCCAATTTGCATGGGCCGTGCATTGTCCCTACATTGTGCTGAAATTCCATCAGCTGGGCCCCAGAATCCCATTTCTTCGTAGCGAGCATCAACTTCTGTACCGCCGCCATCAACTTCGAATCGGAACAAATCGTACATCATTCCAGGTGTGTTGCCATGGTCATCGAAATCGATATTTGCACTAATTCCAGCGTAATCTGTACCCACATCTGGGATGGAGGCTTTGATGTCACTACCAGACGCAGAGCCTGCCACGATGGTGGCCTGTGCCAAAATCATTGCAGCATCGTAGGATGCTGCGGCATGAGCGGGTGCATCGCTCCCGTAGGCATTCATGTACTGGATATTGAAGCCTGGAAGGAGATTGGATTCCCAAGCGAGTGGAAGGGCACCAACCATTCCGGCAAGGCGTGATTCATCAGTCATGTTTTCGAAGAAGGCTTCGGCACCGTTTGGGCCAGGGATTTGGTGGGAAGTCACAATCCGAGCATCGTAGATGTTCTGCTTGAGTTCTTCAATCAGAGCTGCAGTCTGCGAGTTGGAATTGTAGTTGGTGGCGATGACGAAGTTCTGACATCCTGCATCAACCGTCATTCCCCCATGGAACGGACCTTGGTAGCTTCCATCCTCTTTGTCGAAGACAATTTGATTGGTTGGATAAGAGAAGGTTCCACAGATGTTGTCCTCGCCATAGGCGTCTGCAAACATACGTGCGTAAGATCTTCCAAATCCGTTGTCAACGTGAACAATAGCGACCTCACTCAACTCGTAGACATTGGCCCACATTGACCCAGGGTAGGCACTGTCTGATTCACTGGGAATGACGCGCCAAAGTAGGCCATCGTCGGCGATTTCTTCCATTCCACCATCGGAAACAAACGGTGTGATGATGGGGACTTGATGTTCGACCGGTTTGGTGATTCCTTGTTGCAAGATGGGCATCGATGAACCGCCCATAATGGCGGACACACCGTCGCCCTCAATCAGGGACCAAGTACCTTGATGGGCTCTAGAACCGCTCGATTGGGTGTCAAAGTAAACCAATGAGAATTCATATGAGCTCTGGGCGGCGTTGATGTCTGCAATTGCCATTTCTGCAGCATTCTCCAGTCCATCCGCAAGGTATGAGTTTGAACC
>TARA_B100001121_G_scaffold153849_1_pt1 | contig 19820 bp, 18 predicted proteins | sample TARA_B100001121 | Tara Oceans TARA_B100001121 (sample SAMEA2622817) | marine metagenome | biome: marine biome (ENVO:00000447); feature: surface water layer (ENVO:00002042); material: "saline water (ENVO:00002010), including plankton (ENVO:xxxxxxxx)" | depth 5 m
TATCTGTTCCCAAGGTAGCAATGCACATGCGATCAATGAATGTCTTTGTTTTACCCAGTAGAGAAGAAGCTTTTGGGTGTGTCATAAAAGAGGCCCAGGCAACGGGTACGCCTGTTGTAGGAAGTAGTAATGGCGGAATTCCAGAAGTTATTGGTAATGGTGGGATTGTGGTTCAAGAAGGAGAAAATTTTGAAGAACGGTTTGCAAAGGCGATTGTTGAGTTAATTAAAAACCCAATAAACAAATTAATAATAAAAGCGTCCGCAGAGTCATTTACTTGGGCAGAAACGGTAAAGAAGGAACGGGATATTTACAACACATTAATCACTTAATCTAGTTAATAATAGCCGAATCGATTATTTCACAAATAATATGCCCGATTAAAATATGGCACTCTTGCACCCGAGGAGTATGAGATGATGGGATTTCAATGCAGGTGCATTGTTGAGTAATGAGTCCTTTTTTATTGCTGGTGAGCCCAAAAGCTTGAATGTTTTTTTCTTTGGCCACAGCAATGGCCGCCAAAACATTGGCGCTATTTCCACTGGTGGTAATGCCAATCAATACATCCCCCTCTTGACCAATCGAGGATAGTTCACGCGCATACAGTTGATCAAATGCATAGTCATTGGCAATGGCCGTGGTTGACGAGGAGTTGCATCCCAAGCAAATGGATGGAAGCGAACGCCGTTCTTTTAAAAATCGCCCCACAAACTCGGCGCAAATGTGCTGTGCATCAGCAAAACTGCCACCATTACCACATAAAATAATTTTATGCCCATGTTGAATGGCTTGGATACAGGCCTTGCCAACAGTGTCGAGTTGCAATTGAAGCTGATGATCATTGGCCAATTGTTGGTGAACATGAACCGCATCATTTAATATGTTTTGAATCATAAAGTAAATTATACATGATATGACTCTGCAATTAAATTTTTTATTGGGGTCAAAATTAATCGATACTAAAAATCAACCGATAATGACACCATGAAGAAGCCACTGGTTAAAAACATATCAAAATTGAGATGGGTGCCATTGTACATATTTTTTGCGATTACGCTTCTTTCCTGGTGGATTGGCAAAAATATTGACCCATTTACACAAGTCAGTACGCAATTATTGGATGTTAAAAAAGATGCCATTGGACGATTGTATTTTACGGAGCGTGGCGATAAAACATATCCTCAATTTGTCACCAGTTCCCGATCAATGTTACTCAATGGGGACCATTCAGATACCGAACTGGTCGAATTTGTGGTTGAACAACAAAATGGGGAGGACACCTATAGTCGCGTGAGCATTAAAAAACACTATAAATATTGGTCGTTATTGCCAGCCATTATGGCCATTGCATTGTGTTGGATTACAAAAGAACCACTGACATCATTGTTGGGAGGAATCATTTCAGGGGCATTATTGCTTCAAAAATACAACATCACGGAAGAGGTATTTGTGACAGAGTTGATGACAAAAAATGCCGCCGGAGTTTTAATTTTATACCTGTGGTTATTGGGGGCATTGATGGGCATTTGGTCCAAAACAGGGGCGGCCCAAGCATTTGGTGAGCTGATGACTCGAAAATTTGTGAAAGGCCCAAAGTCAGCAAAATTGGTGGCATGGTGCTTGGGGGTATTATTTTTTCAAGGAGGATCTGTCAGCACTGTTTTGGTAGGGACCACGGTCAAGCCAATCACAGACAAAGAGAATGTTAGTCATGAGGAAGTGGCCTATATTGTGGATTCAACGGCATCACCCATTGCCTCTCAGCTGGCATTTAATGCCTGGCCAGGGTATATTCAATCCTTTATTTATGTGGCGGGGGTATCATTTTTAGCGACAGAAGTTGATCGAATCTCATTTTTCTTTCGTAGTGTTCCATTTTGTTTTTATGCCATATTTGCTGTTTTATTTACATTTTTATTATCGATTGATAAAGCCCCTTTTTTGGGAAAACAATTAAAAGAAGCCATTAAACGGGCGCGATCAACAGGGCAGTTGGATCGTCCTGGATCAAATCCATTAACATCCAAAGAATTAGAAAAGGCCACAACCCCAGCCAATTACCATCCGCATGTGGTGGATTTTTTTCTTCCATTAATCGTGTTGATCGTACTTGCTATTGGAACATTTGTTGTATACGGAACCCCCAATGTTCGATGGGCATTTGGTGCGAGTGTTGTCTCGGCGGGGTTATTGGCCATTGCCAGAGGCATGCGTCTGCCGGCGTTAATTCAAGGTGTTGCGGATGGCATGAAGGGGGTTGTTTTGGGCTCTGTAATCCTCATGTTAGCCATTACCATTGGTAGTATTTCGCAACAAGCCGGGGGCGGACAGTATTTGGTTGATCTATTGGGGGGGGCAATCCCATATTGGTTACTACCGATTTGTCTGCAATTATTAACGGTTATCATTGCATTTTCCACAGGCACCAGTTGGGGAACTTATGCTGTAGCGTTTCCTTTGGCCATGCCATTGGCATGGGCGGTCGCTGGGGCGAGTGGTTTGGAGCACCCAATGCTCTTTATGACAGTTTGCTTTGCGGCGGTCATGGATGGCAGTGTATTTGGTGATCAATGCTCTCCCATCTCAGACACCACCGTATTGAGTGCCATGTGCACGGGGTGTGATTTAATGGATCATGTTAAAACCCAAATGCCACAAGCGAGCTTAGCTGCAGGAATTGCATCCATCTTATGGACACTCATTGTCATTCTTTTTTGTTAATTGGCAGATAATACGCCCGTGGTCCATGCCGATTGAAAGTTAAATCCTCCAGTTATCCCATCAATATTTAACAGTTCGCCTACCACATGAAGATTGGGGCAAATATTGCTTTCCATATTCGAAAAATTAATTTCATTTAAAGCCACCCCACCACAGGTCACGAATTCTTCTTTGAAGATGCCTTTTCCTGAAATCTCAAATGCATCAGCTTTCACTCGCTCAGCCATTTGTTGGATTTGACGTTTGTTTAAGCCACCCCAATGGTCAGGAAGAGAGATCCTCCAATGTTGGATTAGATAAGCCCATAGTCGTCCAGGAAGTTCAGAAAAAGGAGATTGTTTATCTGGGCGTTGTTTGGGACGAGAGTGCATTATTTTTTCAATGGATTGTTGGATTTGATTCGGTTGAAGTTCTGGTAACCAATCGATGGTCATCGTACAAGAATAATTGGTATCATGAAGCTCGATGGCATGCCAAGATGATGATTTGATAATGGCTGGGCCGCTCATTCCCCAATGGGTAATTAGAAGTGGACCATTGTGTCGCTGCTTTTTACCGACTGATAACTGAACTTGAACATGCTGAACCGATAGTCCTGATAACTGATGCAACTGAGGATCTGAAATTTTGAATGTGAATAACGATGGGACGGGTGAAACAATTGTATGGCCCAATGATTCCGCAAGTTGGTACCCTTGGCGATTACTTCCAGTTGCCAGAATAAGCTTGTTGCAGGTATGTGTTTGACCATTTTTTAAAGTAATCACAAACAGCTGATCAGTTTTGTTTATGGCGGCAATTCCACAGGAAGTCCATACAGCAATGCCAAGGGCTTTGGCTTCATCCATTAAACAATTAGCAATATCACTGGAATCATTCGATACAGGGAATACCCGGTTATCAGGTTCAATTTTTAGTTTCACCCCTCGTGATTCAAACCAGGCCATGGTGTCTTCCGGTTGAAACTCATGAAAAGGACCCCGCAGTTCCTTTGAGCCTCGTGGGTAGAACTCACACAATTGTCGTGGGTCAAAGCAAGCATGGGTGACATTGCACCGCCCACCACCCGAAAGTTTAACTTTCGTTAGGCAATCGTTACTTTTTTCAATAATTATGGTTCGGTCATCAGGCCAATTGGATTTATGGTGAATGGCAGCGAAAAAACCAGCCGCCCCAGCACCAACCACAAATGTTGTTTTCATAGTGGCTAAGTTTAACTTACAAATAAGTGCAAAACAAATACAGAATATTTGCGAGATATGAAACCGAATCGAAAATAGATCGTAAAAAAGGAAAAAGATTAGAAAAAAAGATGAGAGGGGCGATTTGTCGAGAAAAGCGCATAACGAATAAGGTAAAAAAGAGAGTAAAAATTGATAAGATGGGGAGTTTTTAGAGAAGGGCGCATATCGACAGATATGAAACCGAATCTAAAATTGCCGAGATTAGCAATTTTTACCTCTTTTTTGGTACCGAAGGCCGGAATCGAACCGGCACGAGCTAGGCTCATCGGTTTTTGAGACCGACGCGTCTACCAATTCCGCCACTTCGGCAACAATATAATGACAATATATCATGCTGAAAAACATCTGACAAAATGAATCAATGATTTTTTAAAAATTCAATTCAGTGGTCGCAATTAGAGGAATACGTTATTATGATCAAATGAAAAAAGAGAAAATATGGAAATACCACTCATTTAAAGATGATGAGATTGAGGTTATTTCAGACGAACTAAACACAACAAAGATTTTATCAAAAATTTTAAATACCGCTGGATTTGATAAGAATAATTTAGATACGATTGATCGGTTTATTAATCCAAAAATGGAAGAAATTCTTCGTTATGAAGGGGTATCTTCAGAGGAAGAGCTGAATAAATCATTCGAACGGGTCAAGCGCGCCATAAAAAATAAAGAGAAAGTGATTGTCAATGGGGATCCAGATGCGGATGGAATTTCAGGAACCACCATTTTAACCACAGGTTTGCGGCAATTGGGTTTGGATGTTAACTATGGATTTCCAATACGATCAAGAGAAGGCCATGGATTACAACTAAGAATTATCCAAGAAGCCATTGAACAGGGCGTTAGCTTAATTGTGAGCACCGATTGTGGTACCAAAGATGTGGAAGCCGTTGATTATGCCAATGAGCATAACATTGATGTGATTATTACAGACCATCATATTTTGGGTCGGAAACTTCCCAATGCAACCGCAATAATAAACCCTTACATGAATCAAGATCCGGAATTAAATGAGTTTAAATACATCTCAGGATCATTTGTGTCATTCAAGTGGATCATGGGACTAAAAGATTATTTGGATGTCACATTTCCAAAACAAATATTTGAAATTCTGGTGATTTGTTCAAGTTTGGGTGTGCTATCTGATCGAGTCAGTTTAAAAAAACCGATGAACCGGGCGATGGTAAAGTTAGGCATTGATTATTTGAATGCAACCAAGCTCGAAGGGGTAAAGGCATTAAAAGCAATTAGTATTCCAACCCGATCTTTTTTAAGAGCGCGAGACATTAGTCGTACAATAGCTCCAAGAATGAATGCCCCAGGTCGAATTGGAGACCCTGAGTTAGGAATCCCAGATTCTAGCATTATCGTGGACTTACTCATGTCTGGGTTAAAAGTTGGTCCAAAATCCAATATTAAAGATTTTATTCAAAAATACAAACGCTTATTGCATCAAGACAATTTAATCAAAACAGGATTGGATGTTGAAGACCAAGTGGATTTGGTGGATGAAGTCAACGATAAAAGAAAGCGCATGACGGAAGAGATTGAAACCAAGATTGAGCATATGTTAGAGGGCCTAAACGTTGATGCGGAAAAGATTTTAATCATCAAGGGAGACAATTGGAACAGTGGGGTGATTGGAATTGATGCCGATCGCTTAAGGGATCGATTTGTTTTGCCAGCGATAATTATGACCACGTTAGAGGGGAGTGACTTTATTAAGGGATCGGTTCGAAGCATTCCAACCATTAATATGTATGAAGTCATGGAAAAAACTCAATTTAAATTTGAGGAAAAACATGGGCGAAATCCATATCAAATCGAAGTAGAAACATTGATTGGTAAGAGAAAAGTAAATGCCTTTGGTGGGCATGCTCAGGCCTGTGGGTTTTCCATGAGTGCGGATGATATTGAAGAATGGGAAAAAATTCTCAGAGAGGAAATGAATCAATTAAAACCTGAGCAGTATGATTTTTCTTATAAAATCATTAAAGACCTTCGATTTTATGACATTAATCATAAATTACTTCATGAATTAGATCGGTTATCTCCGTATGGGGAAGGGTTTGATTTTCCCATTTTTTGTTTGAAAAATGCAAGGGTAACGGATTCTCCTCGACCTTTTGGAAATCGAATGCAAAAAGATAGAACCCCGCATGTTGAGTTTAAAATTGTGATTAAACAAAATAATGAAAGTAATCATGATGCTAAAAAGTCAAGGTTTTTAAAAGCAACGGCTTTTGGGTTATGGGAAAAGTATCAAACATTGGTGTTTGATAAGCCTGAACAAAAAATAGACATTATATTTACTCTGGATTACCCTCATAAAAGAGGCGGAAAACGCCCATTTCCACATTTGATGGTATTGGATATTAAATCAAGCAAATAAGGAATCGCTGAAAAATACAAATATTAGAAAATGATATGATCAGTTATTTTGTTTGCGCCAAGATCTTTTTTTGATTCAGAAGATGGTCTTTTAACGTCAGTGAAAACACATGTTCACCACTGCCATCATTTTTAGCAACAAAATATAAGTAGGGTGTTTTCTCTGGGTTTAATGCGGCGCGAAATGCCCGTTTACCTGGAGACGCAATCGGTGCAGGGGGCAAGCCTTTATTTTGATAGGTATTATATGGCGATTTATACTTTAGGTCGTTATAGGTTAATGATTTTTTTCGAGGTTGTCCCATGGCATACCCCACCGTTGGGCACGATGCCAAATACATTTTTTTTCTAAGGCGGTTATGAAATACGCCAGATATTGTGGCCATTTCGTTGATGGTTCCAGCTTCTTTTTCAATAATTGATGCAAGGATGAGGGTATCATAAAACGAGAGTTTAGGGTTTTTTTTGGCGTTGTACTCGTTAACGAAAACTTGGTTAAATCGCTTAATGAATGCTTTGTAGACCATGCTATTCGATGAGTATTTTGTGAAATAATAGGTGTCTGGAAACAAGATGCCCTCAAATGATGATAGGGTTTTGTTTGAAAGCAAAGCATTAATTTTGGAGGGCGGTTGTTTTGACACATAACGTAAAAACGTTGTTGCATCCTTAATTATTTTTTTATCGACAAGTTTATTTGCAATTTCTTGAATGGTGTAGCCTTCGGGAATAGTAACGGAAACATAGAGTTGCTTTTTACCAATTAAAATATCTGAAATTTCCTTATACGGGGCATCTTGAGGAATGTCAAATTCACCAGAGTGAAGCTGAGTGCTTAAATTATTGGTTCTTAAATACAAATAGAAAAGACGAGAACTTTTGATGATTTCTTTTTGCTTTAAGTGTTCAGCGACCCACTTTGCATTTGAACCAACGGGAATGGTTATGGGTATTGAGTAAATCGGAACAATGAAAAAGATAAAAATAAATAGTAGCTTCATAATAAGTTTGGTGGGCGATACTGGAATCGAACCAGTGACCTCTAGCATGTCAAGCTAACGCTCTAACCAACTGAGCTAACCGCCCGTCTTTGTATTATATTTTGTTTGTGAGATGGTGACAAATAAATAGAAGAAAATACACGCAGATTGAAAAAGAATGGCCAATATTTTATACTTAATGCCACGAAAGACAATATAGAGAGCATAAATTATGAGATCCATCATATTATGTGGTTTAATCTTAATTTCAACAACATTAAATTATGCCCAAACCACAACGACAACCACAACAACGGATGGCAGTACAGAAACATCAAACTCGCCAATCGTTACAGAAAAGGAAGCCGCCCCACAACAGGCATCCAAAAAAAGCGCATCAAAATTTCGTTTGAGTATGCTTGGAGGGCCTGCATTTCCTAATAATTTTGAAACATCCTATGAAATGAAATTTCAAGGGAATTACAATCAACAAAACAATTGGGTGATGGATTTGACAAGCATTCCTGATAAAGACAATATGTCATTTGGGTATGGCCTTGAACTGTATATCCCTGCCAACGAACGGTTTGGTTTTTCTATCGGGTACAAAGCATTAAGTGAAGTCAAAGGGTATGATATTGAGGTTTCTTCAATGGGGCAATCAAACCATGGTCCCATAGCAAATGGGACGTACATAGCGAGTCAGCTGTCGTTGCTTTATGCCAATTTGCAGTTAAATCTATCTGAGGCATTCCATGTTTATGGTGGGGTGAACATGTCATCTGGTACACTAGAATTGGCAAGTGATCAATTCAACCAAAGTGTTTCCATGGACTTGGAAGGGGCAATGGGATTTCAGATTGGGGCGGGGTTTAACCTGACCAATAATTTGGCCTTATATGTTCAGTATGATCAATTGCAATTTTCACCAGATGAAAACAATGATTTCGTTAAGACCTTATTGGAAGCCTCTTTTTCACAAGTCGGTTTATCCCCTACGTTTGAGCTTGCGGAAAATTATTCAACGTCTGTTGTTCAAGCAGGGATTCGTCTTGATCTTGTTTTCTAGCACCCGATTCAAGAGGAAGGCAATATTGAAGAAAATTGGCCAGAAAGATTAATGAGGCTATTATGAGGATTGCCCCCCTCAGTATGAATCATTTATATATACCCCATATCGGGAAGCGTTAAACATTTAATTTTCTTTAGGCACAAAAAGACGAATAAAGGCTAGTTCTTCATAATTTTGAGTACTATAATAAATACATGAGTTCAATTCCAAATGGGCCAGGAGATTTTGGCGATATTTTAAATAATAAAATCAATGAATTGAAGCCAATAAATGGTGTCAATACTCAAGACACCAATCAAATAAAAAAGTTGGATGCTTTAAAACAATTTCAAAATATTCAAACCAAACTTGTGCAGCAGGGGGAATTATCGGTGCCCGATGCCCGGCAATTAACGCAACTCATTGGTTCAAATAAATTGCCAGATTTTAATTCAACCATGGTGAGTATGATCTTGAATTTGAAAAACTCGGTTCTCGATGCAGTCATGATGGATTTATTGTCCATATTAAGCACTGAATTGGGTGGGGATGTTGGCATTGATATTTCTTTTTTAAATCAATTAATAACAAAAATGGAAGTGGTCGCTAGAGAAAGTTTAAATCCAGAGTATTCAAAAGCGCTTCAAACCATCTTATCAAATAATATTGGTCAGATAAAAAATGAGTCTTTAAAATCAACCATTCAGCAGGTTCTTCAAGGGATTAATCAGTTGGATGTTTCTCAAAACTTAGATATTGGCGTCTCTCCAAAACAAGTATCCGATCTTTCATCGGTTCCAAAATCATCAAATTTGGATGTCCTAGGCGCATCGAATGCCGTTAATCTTTCAGGATTGGATGGTGTTGATGAAATGGTATTTGATAAAAATACGGTTAGGAATAAATCAAACTCAATTAAAATTGAGCTGGGTCCTCAGGGTGGCGTCACGGCAGATATCGCCCTTCAGAGCGATGAAAAAACGGTTGGTCATGCCAAAGCCTTTGGCACCTTGAATAACATGGACTTGGTGAAGCAATTGAATCCGTTTATTTCAGCCATTATTCAAATTGCAAATATTCAGCCGCTATTTGTAATTTCATCGGTAGTGTCTCAGATGTTGGTTCAAATGGGTCGGTTATCTGAGGATGCTAATCTATTTAAAGTAGCTATCGTGACCGATAATGTGGCCGCATTAATGGAAATTGATCCTCAGGATTACATTCGAAAAGTCCAGGTCGCTGAAGACTCTCATTATGCCATTTACGAGGAATACAAGCGGTTGTATGAAGAGGGGTATCATTTTATTATTTCACTCCATTTGAATCGGAATTTGAAAAAAACATACAAGGCCGCTTTGGCAGCCAAAGAACACATTGATGAGCAAAATATCCCTGATTTAGACATTCATGTGTATAATACCAATGCCAATGGGGTTGGTTTAGGCCTAATGATTTATGAATTGGTCGATGCCATAAAAAACAATTATTCACCCGTTGAAGTCAATAAATTAGCCCAACAATTGGTCCGTTCTTATCGCCATTGGGTGTGCCCATTGGAATTTGATTTTGTGAAAAATCATCAATGGGTGATGGACTTGGCGGATACACAAAAGAAAGTCCAAATGCGGTTGTTTCACTTTATTCCAGTGATTGAACTGGATAAAAAATTAACCATCCAATCAGTATCATACACGAAGGAATCGGCGTTTGCATCGTTAATCTCAGCCGTTGACGAGGCCATTGCCACAGAAAAACGAAAAGTAACACGAATTTGTGTTGAGTATCGTGGTGTGTATCGTGAGGCTATCAAAATGAGGAATCAAATGAAAGTTAAATACCCATCAGTAAAAGTGTCATTGCAATCGGTAGGAAGTTTAACCACACAATTTTTTGGTCCTGAATTGGTGGGAATATGCATTATTTAAATGGTTGAATCCAATCTGGGTTGAGAGTCTTGAGTGTAATGGCTCGTTTTGATTCATCAATCGTTGTCATATGAATGGTGACATCAGGTTCAAACTGATGGGTTTTATCAATCCATTCAATAAATACAATGGTATTGTGGGCGATAAGGGAGGGAATATCCAATAAATCAATGTCCATCTCACCATTGAGGCGGTATAAATCAATGTGGCAAATATCGAATATTGGAGAGGAGTAACGTTGAATAATTGAGTATGTTGGTGAGTTGACCCAATCCGTTGAGTTTAGTTCTTGGCAAATGGAACGAACAAAGGTGGTTTTTCCACTTCCCATGGTCCCAGTAAGGCCAACAACCAAGGGGGCTGTAATCAATGGGGCTAATTTTTTACAGAATATCTGTAAATCGTGCTCATCATTAATCGTTATTGATACATGATCCATATCAATACCCATCGAGATCGGTTTTTAGTTCAGCAATTGAGCGATTTAAAATAGGGTGAATGAAATCCGGGGCAATATCACTCAAAGGGTTGAGGACAAAAAGACGTTCATGAGCAAAGGAATGTGGGATGGTGAGTCGGTCGGTTGATATGATATCCTGATTGTAAAATAAGATGTCGATATCAATCGATCGAGGATCGCCCAATCCTTTGGATGCTCGTCCCATGGAGGTTTCGATGGCTTCAGTGACATCCAATAATTCCAATGGTGTTAACAATGTTGATATCCTGGCCGCAGAGTTAATGAAGTTGGGTTGTTTGTATTGAGACACGGCCATGGTTTCATAATGTTTTGAAATCTGAACCAGTGCAATATCATCATGTGCTTGCAAGTGATCAAGTGCCGTTTCAATGTTTTTTTCTCGTTTGCCGATGTTTGAGCCCAGGCCCAAGTAAACATCATTCATGGATGGCCCTAAAAACATCAAAGGCTTGTTGTGTTTCTTTGACATTATGAACACGAAAAATTTGTGCCCCTTTTTCATAACAGGCGATGGCCGATGCAATTGAGCCAGGGACTCGCTCATCCACAGTTGCGTGGGTTAGCTGACCAATGAATGACTTATTGGAAGTGCCAATCAATAGTGGGCATTTCAATGAACGAAATCGGTCAAGGTGCTTTAAAATCAAAAGATTATGATCAAGTGTTTTCCCAAATCCAATCCCTGGATCAATCATAATGGTGGTAATCCCAAATGATTGAACCTTTTGAATTTGTTGCGCCAAATAATGATAGATGTCATCGATGACGTTTTCATAGGATGGTTTTTTTTGCATTTGTGAGGGTGCCCCCTGTTTATGCATAAGAACAATAGCGCCGTTATGCTTTGCAATGACATGCAATAAGTCATCTGACTCTCCGCCAGTAATATCATTAATGATGGATGCCCCATTGGTTAAGGCAAATTCAGCCGTTTCTGGTTTATAGGTATCCACCGATAACACCGCTGTTGTATGGGTGGATGCATGCAATAATGGGTCTCGCAATCGATCAATTTCTTCTGTGCTTGAGATGGGTTGAGCTCCTGGACGAGATGATTCAGCACCTAAATCAATAATATCAACGTTTAACGATTGCATATCATCAATGCAGTGTTTGATTGCATCTAAAGGTTGTCCACCATCATAGAAAGAGTCCGGAGTAGCATTAACAATCCCCATAATAATGGGGGCATGTGTTTCTAACAATGTGATTAATTGATGATTGGACGACACTCTCCAAATTATAGCACTCTAAAATCCTGAAAAGGAAAAATTATTTACTATCTGTGCAATAAAAGCCGGAGCCTTTAAATTGAATGCTAAAATCTGACGTGATAATTCGGTTGGTTTCACCATTGCATTTTAAGCAGTGGCTTAACGGAATATCATGAATGGATTGATTGACTTCAGTTAGTTCTTTGCATGTATTGCAACGATACGTATATGTTGGCATTGACGTCCCCCTTTATTTAACCAAATAAATTGTATTTAAATTGTTTTTCAACATCAATCAATGTTTTAAAGAATACATTGGCGTTGCATGTTAATATGGCACCCGTTTTTCCGGCAATTTGGTATTGGCCATTATTACATCGATAAACTTCACCATGTGAAAAATCGGATTCATGCGATCCACCAATATTGTGGACATCAAATCCATTTTCTTCCAGTTCGGAAATAAATCGAATATCATTAAAATTGGTTTTATCGAATACTTTAAACATTTCGCACCTCCGTTTTTCTTTAATTAATATCGAATCAAAAAAGGCATATATTTCATGTTAATTTATGGATAAATTTTGATCTGTGGTGGCACCTTCAGAGGCGGTGCTAACCAGCGCCGCATACTTGGCCAATACGCCATTGGTGTATCTAGGCGCGGGCTTTTTCCAGCGTGATAAACGATCAGAAATGATCGAGGGATCGATATTTAAATTCACCTCTTGAGTGTCTGCATTGATGGTAACTTCATCCCCATCTTCAATAATGGCAATCACCCCACCATCATAGGCTTCAGGGGTAATATGTCCGACCACGAAACCATGGGTTCCACCAGAAAATCGGCCATCTGTAATAAGGGAAACATCTTTGCCCAACCCTTTACCCATAACGGCAGAAGTCGGAGATAACATTTCACGCATTCCAGGCCCCCCTTTGGGCCCTTCATAACGAATAACAATCACATCTCCAGATACAATTGTTCCATCTAAAATTGCATTTAATGCCATCTCTTCAGAATTGTATACCCGTGCCGTTCCAGTAAACGATAGGCCTTCTTTGCCGCTGATTTTGGCCACAGCACCCTTTGGTGCAATATTACCATAACATACCACCAAATGACCGGTGGACTTGATGGGTTGATCAAACGGTAAAATAACATCTTGATCTGCCGGATAATCAGTGACAGCAGCTAAATTTTGGGCCATTGTTTTGCCCGTTACAGTTAATGCATCCCCATGCAACAACCCAGCATCCAACAGGCGTTTTAACAATGGTGTAATGCCACCAATCTCAACCAGTTTTGACATGGTGTATTTCCCACTGGGTTTTAAATCGGCAATCACCGGTGTTTTTTGAGCAATCCGAGTAAAATCATCCATGGAAATATCAATGCCAGCTGTTTTTGACATGGCAATCAGGTGAAGGACGGCATTGGTTGACCCCCCCAGTGTTGTAATGACCGTAATTGCATTTTCAAATGACGCCTTGGTTAAAATATCTTTTGGCCGAATATCTTCATCAATAAGATGAAGCACCGCTTCACCAGCCTGTTCACAATCTTTTTGCTTATCTTCAGATGTGGCCGCTTGAGCAGAGCTATTGGGCAAACTAAGCCCCAATGCTTCAATGGCACAGGCCATGGTATTGGCAGTATACATGCCACCGCAAGACCCAGGCCCAGGAATGGATGCGCATTCAATATCAGTGAGTTCATCATCGTCAATGGCTTGATTGGCATGAGCTCCAACGGCTTCAAACACAGACACAATATCAACATCTTTATTTTTGTGGCAACCAGGTAAAATCGTTCCGCCGTACACAAAAATACTTGGGCGATTTAAACGAATCATTCCCATGACACAGGCCGGCATGTTCTTATCACATCCACCAATGGCCACTAGACCATCAAAACCTTGGCATCCGACAACGGTTTCAATGGAATCTGCAATGACTTCTCTGGAAACTAAGGAATATTTCATGCCTTCTGTTCCCATGGAGATGCCATCGGATATCGTAATGGTATTAAATATCACCGCTTTTCCACCAGAACTATTAATCCCGTGTTCACTATGTTTGGCCAAATCATTGATATGCATGTTGCATGGGGTGACCATGCTCCAAGTGGAAGCCACGCCAATTTGGGGTTTATCAAAATCCGCTGTTTCAAATCCAACGGCACGTAACATGGCTCTGGATGGGGCTCGATCAGCACCATCAACAACTTGTTGTGAAAATTTTCTTTTTGACATAAAGGTTTCTCCATTTAGATACAAATATTTAAGCTTAAATATATCACTTTTATACGTATTTGTGAAAAAAGTAACGAACTAAATTGTTTGATAATTTTTAAACGATATTTTTGAATTAATTTATTGATTTATAATCTATTTTATTGCCTATTTATTGATTTATAATTTTTTTTTTGTTAGCTTTAGCGATATGTTTTTTAAAATTATAACCTTAATTATATTTTCATCATTAATATTGTATCCGAATGATGATTGGATGTCAGATGATGACATTTCCTTGGATATTGTCGCGCCTATCAAAAAAACAGGTTCAATAAGTTACATCGAGGAACACATATCTGGCTACACATTTTCTACTTATGCTCAAGGTGAAAAGGTGAAAAAACTAATATTAGAAACCAGACTACGATTTCAGGAATCCTGGGAATCATTTGGTTTTCAAGCCGAATATCGATATCAACATAGTTATACGAATACCCCAGTAATAAATAATCTTAATGAGGAATACAACAAGACCATAACATATGACTTAAGTGAGTTTCGGGAATTATTTTTTGATTATCGATTAAATTCTCAAATTTCTTTTAGAGGGGGAAAACAAACCATTATTTGGGGACAATTTTCTGGTTTTTCGCCAGTGGATTTGCTATTGCCATTTGATTTTTCCGTGATCGGACCATCCACAAATAAAGAAAACCTCAAGCAGCCCATTGAATCATATAACTTAAATGTTACACCTTCAAACGAGTGGTCTCATACATTATATTACATGCCGAAATTTACCGTTGATTTTTCCACGAACGAACGCTTAAATTATGCACAAAGTGAAAGCAACGCATTGGTTCAATACCCAACAGGCTCTGATGCTTACCAATTAGCGTTTCGATCCGTATATAACGGGAATGATTTAAGTTACGGGGTGACTGTATTTAAAGGGTTTGATACTATTTCCATGCCATATTCTAGTATTTTATCGGTTGATGAAGATAACTTTTCGATGGAAACCCAGTCCGTTTATATGTTTCCAAAACGATATGCTGTAGCATTTGAAATCTCTAAACCTATAAATGAAACCGATACAATTGTTTTTGAATCTGTTTTTCAAAACAGAAAAAAACGATTTGATAATTTAGAATCTGTGGGCATGCAATCTTTGGAAACGGAGCAAGGTTTAGCCATTAAAGATTATGTTGAATGGGTTTATTTAGAAAATAGTAAGCAATTTTATGCTGATCAATACATGTTAATATCAGCAATAGGATTTGAGCGAAGCTTGTCGCGCCATTATTTCCAACTTATTGCAGGTTATATTCACTTAATAAATCCAGATAAAACTCAAAAAGGTGTCGATCTATATAGTAAAACAGGCTTAACTGAAGAATCTGATTGGACAGAAGATTATCGGATTGTTGGGGCATTAACATATTTGTATTTTTTAAATGATGAAAAGACACATTCGATGGGAACCATGTTAGGGTTTCTAGGTTCAGGAGTAGGTGCATCTACTTTTTATGGGCTGACCTTATTCGAATCATTGACGATTGGTTGTGGGGTTGAATATATTCAATACTTATCTGATTTATCTTTTGGATCCAGTTCCAGTGGTGAACAATTATTAAATATTAGTGAATTAACATTACGTACTGCATTACAGTGGCAATTTTAAAAATTAATAGGGACGTCGTTTAAGCGTCCTCAATATGGCATTCTTCTAAAATGGATCAGTAAATATACGTTATTGAACAAACGAATTATTAAATATAAATTAAAATTCATCGATAAAAAAATTAGAAAATAGAAGGACGAATACGTAATGAATGAAAAAGAATATGGGGCGCTTAAATTCGGGAAATGGATATGCTTACTAATTGGGCTATTTGGGTTTATTGCGTTTTTTTTAACAATTTTTTTGCCCGATAGTTTGCGTCACGTCATGCTTACCCCAACCTATTTTACAGATTATGAACAGTATAAATGGTTATTTCAACTAACCAATATTTCATTTATTATATTTGAAATTTTTTCAGTCGGGCTTATTGCGTTCTTTTACATGTTGGTGCGTCCTAAAAACTTTGCCATTGTATTTTTCACATCACTACTTGGGGCATATGGTAGTTTTTTAGGGGCAATTTACTATTTAAAACTAACGATTTATGTTGATCGTTTGTATGTAGCAACCCTTAATGCCAATGAAGAGGTAATTCATTTCTTAATGATGATGGGATTACCCAATTATGATCAGCGTTTATTTATTATCGGTTTGCCAGCCATATGGTGGCTGGTATTGTCGACATTATCCCTTGATAATAAATTTATTCCAAGGGTGTTGGTTGTTCTAGGGTTTTTAATTGGGTTTACACTTGTGGCGTATTTAGTTGTGTTTTATCAACATAATCTTGAACTACTGAAATGGATATTTATTTTTAAAGCATTTTTAATTACGATCTGGTCAGGATTAGAGTACCGATTCATTTCACAAGTAATTAAAGACAACAATGGAGGGGTTATTCATCACTAGGCTATTGCCTCAATGAATAAGGTTCGTTAGGCTATAAGTATGTCTGGACAATACTTATCTGCAATAACTTCTGAAAATAATCAAATTCCAGTTTGGATGATGCGTCAAGCCGGTCGGTATTTACCAGAATATCGAGAAATTAGGCAGCAACATTCTTTTTTGGAAATGGTGTATACCCCAAGCGTTGCCGCTGAAATTACGTGTCAGCCCATTCGACGGTTTGGCTTTGATGCCGCCATCTTATTTTCAGACATTTTGGTGACGCCCCAAGCGCTCGGCATGGCGCTGAGGTTTACTGAAGGCATTGGGCCGGAATTTCCTCATCCCATTCGTACTAAAAATGATGTTCAATCATTAAAAAGAGATATCCGTGTATTGGACCCCATTTATGAAACTGTTCAATTGGTTAGGTCCCAATTACCGTCTGAAACCGCACTGATCGGCTTTGCAGGGGCACCCTTTACCGTGGCCTCATATATGATTGAGGGTGGTTCTTCAAAAGATTTAAAACATACCAAAAAAATGATGGTTTCAGAGACAAGACTATTTCAAGAAGTATTGGAAAATGTATTGGATGTAACCATTGACTATTTGGATCGACAAGTCCGCGCAGGTGCTGAGGCACTGCAAATTTTTGATACTTGGATCAGTCATTTGGATTGGGACTCTTGTGAAAAATACAGCGCTCAGTATGTCAAAAAAATAGTGACAGAATTGCGACAGCGTGGAATTTCAGTACCCATCACATTTTTTGGAAAGCAAACCAGTGTGTTTTACCCATTATATGCCAGTACAGGGGTCAATGTTATCAGCATCGACTGGAATGGGGATATGCGGCAAATTGATGCTGATTTGGACCCATCCATTGGCCTGCAAGGGAACTTGGATCCATTTATGTTATATGGCCCAAAAGATATCATCCAACAAAAGGTTCATCGTATTTGCAATGCCATTCAATCCAATCGCCCATTTATTTTCAATTTAGGCCATGGGCTCATGCCAGATATTCCAATCGAAGCCGTTCAGTGGGCCATTGATGCGGTTCGGTCCTACAGTCAAACAACCACGTTAAGTTAAGTCGGCCTTTTTTTTGTTTTTAATGCCTGAAAAGCACAAGTCAAAGAGCCAGCATGGCCAGAAATACAGGCTTCGCACAATGATTGCAAGTGGCCATGGAAATGCAAAGATTTTTTGTTTTCTTTGAATGGCATTAAATATTTTTTTGCACCCCGCATCAGTGTCTTGCAAAAACGGCATGTAAAATTCATTGCGATCGGTGATGGGGGATTTGATATACCCGGGGCGAATAATGCTAACCCCAATACGAAATTTTTTTAGATCCAACCGCATGGATTCAAATAAGATATTCACCGCTGATTTGCTGGCACAATAAACTCCAGCCTCCGGCAAGCCTCGATATCCAGCCAAACTACTAATGACCGCAATATGGCCAGATTGCTGTTGGATCATGGTGGGAATAACGGCATAGGCACAGTAACCGGCCCCCAAAACATTGGTTTGAATGGTATCCGTTAATGCTTGTGCATTCGCCTCATATGCCGGGGATGCTAAAGAGATGCCCGCATTGGCAATGAGTAGATCAATTCGGCCAAAATATGAAATCATGCCATCAATGCAATTAAAAACAGCATCTTGATTGGATACATCACATCGACCAATCATAATGGTGGTTCCAAATGCCGTTTCGAGGTCTTTTTTAAGTTCAATTAACCGTGATTCACGACGGGCAATTAATCCCAACGAGTAGCCTGATTTTGCATATAGTTTGGCCAATTCAGCACCAAGCCCAGATGATGCACCGGTAATAATAACAACATGATCTTTCATGTTAATGGATCCACTCTTTTGGGTTCTTTAGTAATTGTTGCATTGCATCTTCGGGGGAACCTTTTGTTGGAACGACATTGTATTGCCACTCAGCTTTGGGGGGCATAGACATTAAAATACTTTCAATGCGACCATTTGTTTTAAGCCCAAACAAAGTGCCTCGGTCATACAATAAATTGAATTCAGCGTAGCGCCCACGACGAATTGATTGCCATTCGCGATGTTCTTTGGTGTATGTTCGATCGTTTTGTTTTTCAACAATGGGCATATAGGCATCAATAAAAGCTTTGGAAATGTTGGAAATAAAATTAAATTGGACCGTATAATCATTGCATAAGTAATCAAAAAATATCCCGCCGACGCCTCGGGTTTCCTCCCGGTGCGGAAGGAAAAAATACCGATCACAGGCCTGCTTAAAATTAGCGTAGGATCCCGGTTGAAAATTTTCACAAACGTCATGATGCACTCTATGGAAATGAGTAATATCGTCTTCATTAATGTAATAGGGCGTTAAATCCGCACCCCCGCCCATCCACCAGATGGTGCTTAATCCGTTGTTGCATTCAAAGTATCGGTAATTGGCGTGCACTGTCGGAACGTAGGGGTTTTTTGGGTGAATCACCAAACTTAAGCCGGTGGCATAAAAGTGACTCTTTTTGGTTAATTGAAATGTGTCATCGACTTTATTAATCAATGTCGAAAACATGGGGGTCTCTTTCTCAGAGATGGGCCCAAATACTTCGGATGTATTGACCCCAGCTTTTTCAAATGATGAACTTTGTAAGATACGAGTATGCCCGCCACCACCTCCGGGTCGCTCCCAATCATCCAATTGAAATTGGGTCCCATCAATGGATGATAGGGCCTCACAAATATCATCTTGGCGAGTTCTTACAAGCGTGGCAAATGATATGGCTTGATCAGAGGGCATGAAAGTTATTATGACCGATTCAATAAATTTTGTCATGACAAGAACGTTCAAAATAGATTCAACGTGCCTAAAAATATAAAAAATTGATATAATGACAATGTGAAAAATAGTCTTAAGTTTTTTTTACTCATTTGTTTTTTTGGGTTGATTTTAATTCATCCGATGGGGCTTAATAAAGTTATGTCAGAAAATAAATATGCCCATATGGCCACTGAGACTGCTTATTTCGCAGGGGGGTGCTTTTGGTGCATGGAG
>TARA_B100001121_G_scaffold310701_1_pt1 | contig 19413 bp, 19 predicted proteins | sample TARA_B100001121 | Tara Oceans TARA_B100001121 (sample SAMEA2622817) | marine metagenome | biome: marine biome (ENVO:00000447); feature: surface water layer (ENVO:00002042); material: "saline water (ENVO:00002010), including plankton (ENVO:xxxxxxxx)" | depth 5 m
TGGACCATAATATCCGAAAGGCAAGAGAAGTGGGTTTGCACCGCCATCTTCAACATCACTCTCACATTGAACGTAAATATATTTTGATTTATTTGCATAATCGCCATATGATATAAGCCTTCTTTCTGCTTCACTCCATTCTTGGTAAACATCTCCAATTCGTCTAGAAATAAAATCTGGACTGGTTGGATCTAAGTTCAAGTTGTCGAACCGCTCTAATACTTGAGGTTTTGCATCAGTATCTCCGAGCGCTCTAACGACAACTGAGAAAGAACCATAATCGCTTAATGTGGTTCTGGAAGGTCTGATTTTTTCAATTGAAATTTTTGCATTTTCACTCAACCAAGCACCATGGCCACGACCAATAAATCGGAATAATTTTACCATTGCTTCGGGGTTGAAGTCGGCAGCAACACCTTTGAGATCTTGACCGATAAACCAGCCAGTATATGCTTCGCGATGAGCAGTTTGCTTAATAGCTGGCCCAACAGTGGTGTGTGCTCCAGCGGAAGCAATCGGCATTATAGCACCGAGAGCCGCAGACGATTCTAAGCCCGCATCTCTTATTTCTTGCTCAAATGTTTCCCCAAGCCAATAAGGTTGGAAACTAGCAGACGCATAAAAGTCGCCTTTACCAGTGGTTAGCTGTGGGTTTGTGTTAAATGCTTTTCTTATGAAATTTTCTGACGAATCTGAAAGCGTGAAATTGATTCTTTCGTTAAAATCACCCGAGGCTCGATTAATCACCACATCGAAAGAATTATTACTGTCTGTCGTAATAACGTGCCCAATACCACCACTAATTTTAGCCGAGCTTGAGCCCCACAATGTTCCTGTTAATGCAATTGAGGAACCTGAATCAAGATACCATACAGCAGCAAGAGAACCTGTGCCTAGTGGCGCAATGGCGCTACCGGTAGCGCCAGCCGCGGCTGCCATCGATGCAGAAGGCCATACCCAAAGCCCAAATGCTCCACCGTTTGCAGGTGCGAGCCCAGGTTGATTTGTGGTTTTCCATCCAGCGCTATTGTCGGAGTCGTTTTTCTGCTCTCCGAGAATACGTATGTAAGTTAAGGGCGCTACATTTGACACCAAAAAGGCTTTAGCGGCGTAAGTTCCGTACATGGGAGACTGAAGGTTTCCATCTCTAGAAATATCTCCACCAGCCTTACCTGGAACTGTATCGCCAAATAATTCGACGAATTCTGAATACGATTCAACCTGTGTAGGCTGCATCGCGAGTCCTCTCTGGGAGCGTCCGATAACTACTGGTCCGATTGCACCGGCAGATCTTGGAATGAAAGAATTATCAATCTCGTTGATAAACACTCCAGGAGATACAAATTTAAAGCTTTTTACTGACATGTTTTGTTTCCCTCGTTATAAAATGGTATTAATTGATGCCTCAATCATACTTTAAATAGTATTTTGGATTTCAAAAGGATATCAGGATATCAATAAAAAGCACCCTTTAAGTTCCTGAACTGTTTATTGGTCATCAAACAGCGTCATATTTCCTGCTGGTACCGTTGATTCTTGCGGAAATACATACTCTACTGTGTTTTCATCCACTCTTACAATTGGGCGATCATCATTTGGCCCTTCCCCTATAAGATATCCCAAAACTCTTATGTTTATTTCAGTATTAAACTCTCTAACATCTTCAGCTAATGTGGCTACGTTGTTGTTGTGTGTGAAGTTTTGATCAATAAATACTTCGTATGAATGTCCATTTCTCTTAAGCGATAATGCGTTAATTTGCCCTGTTCTCCCTATAAATGGAGTAACCAATGTGTTCATTTGTTGCTGATATTCGGTTTTTATGGATATTTTATATTCAACATTTACGTAAACTGGAATCGGTATAGATATCGTTTGGATAACAATTTTTTTATTTACTCTTGGAAAATATCTTTGCTTATTGCCAGTATTATTGGTTCTAGTGCCGGATGCGACTGCAAAATTACGGGTCTTATCAGGAACTATTTTTTTAGATATTACAAATCTACCAGATCTACCGTTTTTGTCATCAGAATAATAGTGAGCTTGGAACGAACCTTTCCGCTCTGGATCTTTTACGATCCCTGTTCTTTCAATGCTTATTAGTGGTAACTTGAAAGCGTCATTATCATCTCTTAACTCTTTTTTGTTTTTAACTTGATATGCGCGCTCTGGAACTTGCCACAAAACAGGCACAGTTTTATACCCTTCGTTTGTTCGGCAACTAAGTTCTAGATCCTCTTTTAACCATGAAGTTATAACATAATCGATATCTTCTATTGTAGAAGAATACATGCCCATCTCCCTCAAGGTAAACTGAGAAGAACCAGAAGGTATCATAGCGAAGTCAAAATTATTAGGTAGCATCGAATAACCCCTTTCTGGCTCTTTTGCATGTTGCAGATATCTCAAACTCTTGATCAGTTTGGCCAAACAACAGTCTCGATTCTGATAACTTTACAATTTCATAGTAATTATCATTGTATAAGACAAAATCGCCCTCACGAACATACATGTTCTGATCTTCTTCTAATCTCCGACGATGAAAATGAACCATAATTTCCCACGATTTATCAATACCATAACCAGGCATATAATCGGTTGAGAAGTCAGTGTATTCAACTAGTGCATAAATACGAACTGGTGGTAGGAAGGTTTTTTCTACTGCTTCTCCGTAAAGGTCATGAAATTGTGTTGTTTCCATGTCAATAGAATAATAAAGTATTTGTTGGCCGATGACCTTTTCAATAAGTTCATCATTAACTTGTTTTACTAAATCACGTTCTTTTTTTCCTAAGAATAACGGCGGTGGTGGTGTTTTCGGCCTTTTCCATTCATCAGACATATCTTAGTTATCCTACAAAAATACCCAATGGAGTCACCTTCAAAACATTTGATGCAGCATCTGTAAGTTCTTGATCCGATTTCGCCAATGCAGGGTATTCCACTTCTTTCAGCATTTCTTTCAGCTTGTCTTTGAGTTGCTGTTGCTCTTCTTTTGCTTGAGAAAGCAATTCACTGTGGTTTAGGGTAACGCTCTCGCCTGGAATTGGCATCGTTGTAAACTTACCACGAATTTGGCCAAGCATTTCTTTGCATAACGCAAGAGCATACTTGCGAATCCATTGCTTACCCATTGAATTTATATTTTCATACGGTATATTGTCGAAAGGAACAGTGTTTAAGTTATTTACTCCCTCCACACCTGCATTAAACGAGCCAGTCTCATACGGCTCCATGTCAACATAAAATTTAACCCACATTTTTTCACCATTACCATCTGACCAATAACTAGGAGTAGGATAAAGTCTAATTTTGTTATTTATTAGCTCGTAAGAATAATGAGAAGTTCTTGTAAAAATAGAATCTTCATACATTATTGCTTGCATTTTGTTTTGCCATGTCGGAATAACCTCAAATGTAGAATCATCTGCGAACTGGCCATATGTAGAGTAGTTTCCTACTACTCCGACCCCGCCATAATAGCCGTAAAAACGCCACATGGCCCTAGGGGACCTATAATAAACTTTAGTGACTATAACGCGTTTATTGTTAATCTTTCCAGCATAGTCAACTGTATTGCCAGATTGATCAACGCCCGAATCGGAGGCGTCTTGAATAATTTTTTGAATATCGTAGTCTTGAACATTCTGTCTTGGCAAGAAAGATGCTGAATATTGTGGCGTTGTGCCACCAAACCCGCCGGCTGCTGCTGCACCATCTCCAACGCGACTTGAATAGCCCAAAGAAAATCTTGGATATTTTATATTACTGCCAGTTGGCCCTGTTTTTAGACCACCTTTGTGATCAAAAGTTCCAGTTTGTGTGCCAAGGACCGTTGAAAGAACATTTTTACCTTGATGTAGGTTTATAATATAAGAATATTCTAAGACCGCTTCTTCATACGCTGCGTATACATTAGAAGGTGTAAGCTCAATATCTACTACGTCGCCGCCAAGCTTCTTATATGTATAGGCAACTTGAGCAGATGCACCGCTTAAAAACTCAGTTGATTCATTATAAACACCAAAAGGTAGCGAGGCTGTTACCAAAGAAGTGCTACCCGTGGATGTTAGCACAATAGCACTAGTTTCAGACTTTGGATTAAGATTAGTTGGCATTTATAAAAACTCCCTCACATTAAATAGTAAACCATTAAACAAAACCCCCACGTATAGCGAAGGGGTGTTTGAATTAATTAAATTACACTACTTTTTTGTAGTTTTGTTGTCGGCCTTTTTGTCAACTTTTGGAGCGACCTTTTTGCTTGCCTTTGATACAGATTTTTTCTGTGGCTTAGGATCAGCTTTTGGTTGCTGTGTTTTTTGTTCAACTTTTGGTTCCGCAGTTTGAGCTTTCTCTGCCGGTTGTGTGCTTTCTTGCAGAGCAGCAGCTTTTTCAGCACGTGCGCGGTTCTTAAACATTAATCTTCTACGGGGGTTCATAATACTCTCCTTATAACTTATAAGTATCTTTGGTAATTAGTTTTTAAAACCGAAAATCTCAAAAAATTGCCGGCGAAAAATTTTGAGGGATCGATATTTTAAAGTTTTTATTACAATTTGAAATAAAAAGACCCCCCTGTCAAAGCAGGGGGGTCTTTATTTAGTCAGTAATCTGAATTATTTATCAGCTACTACCGGATTCTCCAAGGAGACCGCGGATGACAACAAGACCGTACATATCAGGACGCACCATCTTCTTGGCATAACGCGTCATGACTCCCTTACGGGGTACGAAGTCTTCTGGTCCGAAGATCGTAGGAGTGGTTTGCAGTGGGACGTATGGAGCATACACATATCCGCTTTCAAGGAAAGAGTTACCACGGCGACCAACAAGAATCACGTTGCGGAGGAAGTATGGGTCAACAATGACATCAAACTTCTTGCTCAGCGAGCCTGTATTGACAGCACCAATGGAACCAGTCTCGGAATCGGCAGTGACATTCGCACGGAATCCAGCAGTAAACTCAAGGATGTTCGCAACTTCTGGTCCGCAGACGATGAAGTTAGCACCACCACGAAGAGTCTTGCGGTGAATTTGCGCAGACACATCGTTGATAGTTTCAACAAGAGTCTCATACCACTCAGAAACTGTACCAGTGAAGTCTGGAGCAGCTGCCGAAGCACCAATCTCATTACCGTTAGAGTCTACAAAGAGACCTGGAGCACGAGCCCAGTAACGAGTCTCAGCAGTTGCACCGTTAACGAGGTCAGCAAGGATCTCGCGGTCAATCTCAAGAGCAATTTGCTCAGAGAGAATGCTGGTTAACTCGACCTCTGCATCAAGGTTGTGGTAGGCGTTAAGGTCTTGACCTAACTCCGGAGTCCACTTGGCCTTGAGCTTCTTGGTTTGAGCGGTAACAGCAATGCTATCAACCTTGATGTCGATCTCTGGGATCAACTCAGAACCTTCAAGTCCCCATGCAGTTGCACCAACAACAGAACCAAGCGCTCCGCCATTTGTAAGGTTATCGCGAATCGGGAACTCAGCAGTAAGACCAGTTGCAATTGCAGCAGTTTGCGGAATAACACCAGTCGCACCATCTACACCGAAAATAACAAACTGAACGTTGTCGGTTTTAGGGTTAGAACCGGTTTGTTGAGTTAAGCGACGAATTTGCACTGCGGCGGAACCAACACCTGTGAGGTTGTTAAGCCCACCGAGAACAAATGCACCAAGGTTTCTTGTGTCACAAGGTTGTCCTGAAGCCGCTCCGGAAAGACTGCTAGCAGGAACGTCAATAACTGCAACACCATAAGCTCCACCTGAAGACGAAAGTGCCAAAAGATCGGGATCATATTGCAAGTATTTTCTCTTTTGCTCTTCTGTAGAACCAGTCAAAGAGAAGCGAGCTGCAAGATTTGTGCTTCCATCAATTGTGCCAGAGCCAGTTGGAGATGCGTAAGCATAACCACGAGCACCAACTGTGCGAGGGCCCGAAAGATCAGCACCAAGCGCAGAGAGCAAGTCAAGTCCACCGGTGATCTCGGCACCAACTCTGTTACCACCGTAAACCGAATCAGTAGCATCGTTTCCACCTCGACCGGACGTCGTCGTGGTACCAAGCTCTCCCGAGAATGTGAAGTCAAGGAAGAAAATGAGACCACTTGGGAGACTCATTGGTTGAACACTAACAAGATCGTTAGCAATTAAGCCCGCGAATACACGACGGACGATTGGGAATGCGACGGCAGCAAAGCCCTCAACATCTGCACCAGCCATAGAAGAACTCTCACGGAGTAGTTCCTTAGCTTGGTTCTCAAGCAAACGTGCCATAGAACCCTTTTGACGGTCTGTATCAAGTCCTTCGAGAAGACCTGTGCGCTCCCACTTTGATAACAAAGCGTGACCTTCGGCGCGCATATCACGGTTGACTACACCTTCTGTGAGTCGTTCGATAATACCAGCCATTTTAAAATACCTCCTGTTTAATTGTATTTGTATCTATTTGATACCAGCTAGTCTCTTCATCCTCTCTTGGAGAGGGTCAGAGGGTGTGCTTTCCTTACGGGTAGCACGAATGACAGAAGAGCGCTTATTGCCGATAGCTTCGCTCAGTGATTTGGGACCAGGCTTAGACTTAGTCTCCACTGTGCTTTGAAGCGTTTCAAAAATAACCTTTGCTTCTGTCACAGAACCAGCATTTGAAATAGCTTCGGCAATCTTTTCTTTTTGCCGCTCATTCAGGGAGGTATTTCTAAGAACCCGGTTCGTATAAAGCAAGCGAGCGTTGGAGAGATTTACATCTTGTAAACTTTCTTTAAGTTCTCCTACGACCTGCTTGTGTTGTTTAAGGTGCTCGTTTAGTTGTTTATTTTCAAAAACTAACTCTTCTTGAGCCTTCTTTAAAGTTTCTAATTCTTCTTCGACATCCGTGCTGCGACGGTGTGCCATTTCTTTTTCAATTTGATATTTAACGTCATCAGATGAGCGGCCGGCCCAACCTGCAAGATCGGCGCCCATGTCAACAGTAAGTTTTTCCATGATGGCAGCAACAAGTTCATCAGCGTCATATTGTTCGTCCATAGCTTCTTTGTCTTGCTCTGCTGCGGCTGCGGTTTGTGCGGCAGCTGCCTCGCCGGCATCTTCTTCGTCATCAGCCATTTCACTAGAGCCTTGAACATCGTTATCATCCTCTTCGATAACCTCTTCATCTTCTTCGCGAAGCCTATCAGCATCCTGACGGCGGCGATTTGGATCATTCTTGCGAGCGGCGCGACCACCTTCTTCAAGCTCTTCGTCATCTTCGGCAAGAATCTCAGCAAGATCTTCTTCGGTGATCTCAATTTCTTCATTTTCGTCAAGTTCTGCCTCAAGTGCTGCAACTGCCTCTTGTAAAGCTTCTAAGTCTATAACAACAGGAACTTCTTCTCCCTCTTTGGTCATATTTTCAGGGATATCGCCGTCTTCTTCAGACAAGTTATCAGTTGCTGCTAACGGTATGTTTTTGGCAACTTCTTCGTTACTGGTCGATTCGGCTTCCACTCCAAATTCATCTTGCTCTAAAAGCTGATCGAGGGTTTGTTTAACTTCTTCAGAATACTTTTCAATGATAGAAGTCTCGGCGTTCTTAAGAGCCGATTCGCGAAGTGCCTTTGCATCAACAATGGCATCTTTTAATAAACTTGACATAAATTCATCTCCTAAAATGGGAATTGTTCAAAATAAATAGTGTTTTGTGGTGCAAAAGGAATAATTTACGAGCCGTTTGCATTGGTAATCCACCATTTAACACCATCAGAGTGTAAAGTGCGTGAGGAATAATTAGATTTTAGAGTAATTTCTGTAGTAAAATCAATAAGTTCGCCGCTTGTAGTAATTCTTACTGTATTGTTGCCTCTAATTTTGTATTTCTGGTCTTCGTCAACAATTTTCTTTATTATTAATACCCTACCATAGCTTTCTTTTGCTTTGGGTAAAGTTACCTCAACACTATTGTTCGTAGTGTCGAGCAAAATCGTGTTATCAGTATCTTGTATATCATAATTTTTAGAAGATACAGTTTTTATAGTCTGAAATACGCTTCCATTTAAATGTGTTTCACCGTTAGATTTAAGTTGTTGACTAGTTTCGATTTCTAGTGTTTTTGTTCTACCTTTAACCACTAAAGTGCTGCTGCTTGAATCGAATGTAAGGCTTTCATTACCCTCAAATCCTTTGCGTCCTTTGATTTGAATTGAGTTTGTGTTGCCGGCAGCATGCGGAACTTTTAAATTAACGTAATTATCATAAAGATTTTTAAATGTTGTATACCGTATTTCATTACGTGAAGAATCATACAGTAATATTGTGTCAGCATCACTAACATTTTGGCCACCGGCCGAGACATCTAATGCATTACGCGGGTCAACTTGTATTTTTCCTTTGCTAAAGTCTATTCCGCCGTTTGTGGCTAAATCAAGAGTCAGACCATCTTCACTTAATTTAATTCCATGATGCTTTTTAATTTTTAAATATGTTTTTGATGCCTCCAATCCTAAACCAACATTTATGGACTCACCAGGCACCTTTCCCAGCAATTGATCGGCTGGTATATTAAACAACCCAACTGCGGAACCTGTTATAGTATTAAACACAGCGTTATCGGTCTTAAAGTTTTTGCCATCAAATACAAGGTTTCTGTGCGCTCTCGCTTTTTTGTCCCCTTCGTATGTGATTATGCCGGCCTTATTGGATGTTATTAAGTTTTCTATCGCTACGTTGTTGATAGTAGCGCAAGGACTTTGAGCATCGGTATCATAAAATACGCTAGCACTCACAGTGTTTTTAAATATCTTGACTCCATCAATTTCTTGATCCGCATGTTGGTCAACAGATCCTTCTACATTTCCTTTTACAACGTTATATGCCATACTTTTACCACCTTCAATAAATAGGATTATACATTTAAATAGTCCAATAAAAAAGGATGCCCCCACAAGGAGGGCATCCAGGAAATAATAATCTTTTCTTTCGAAAGAAAGTTTAGATTAGAAGATCATCCAGGTGTCAGCAGCAACATATTTGAATGAAACAGCTGTGCCAGGTGATTCAAGGACAACTGAGGTTCCACCATCAATAGTTTGCGAGCCAGCGCGTGTGACTGTGACTTTGACGCCAGGATCAACATTGGACAACTTAACTGTAACAACGTCACCAAGGTCTCTACCAGCACTTGCTGGCATTGTGTAGGTGCGGTTAGCAGTAATAGTTGCAGTAGCAAAGTTGAACGACTCAGTAAGAGTAGCGTCAGCGTTTCCACCAGAGCCAAGTGCGTTAACACCAGAAGCAGCAGCAACACTTAACTTTCCAGCAGCAGCACTAATACCTGTTCCTGCAATAGCAGCAACAAAGTCAACAATGCTTTCTTTCCTGGTTGCGTTGGAATCGTTAGCATCGACGATAGCAATGAGGTCGTTAGCTTCATCGACGTCAGCGTCAGCAAGGTCGTTCAGGTCAACTTTAATATCGTCTGCCTGCACTCCAATACCACCGTTAGTTGCGTTAGCAACAGCGATAACAGCCGAGGAAGCGCCAAGACCAGCACCAGCGAAAAGAGCAGCAAGATCATCAACAGTTTCAGCGTGCATACCGTCATCAGTTGCATCACGGAAAGCAATTCTGTCGCCGGAAGCAATTGCTTCATCAGCTAATTCACTGAAGTCGAGAGCAATGCTGCTGATTGAATCAGCGCCGCCAGCGAAGGAAAGACCAAGACCAGCGAAGGAACCAGAAAGACCAACCTTATCGGAAGCAATCTTAAGAGCACCAGAAACTGCAACCGCGAGTGTTGAGTTAGTGACAGAAAGACCGTCACCACCAAACAGGGTAGCAAGATCACGTGTAGAGCCCTTAGACTCAGCACCACTAGCACCACCACCAAGGAAAATCAGGTTATCGTCGTCAGCAATAGTAGCTGCGGCAGCTTCAGTGAGATCAACATCGACAACGTTTGCTTGAATATCGATAAGTGAACCAGCACCAACCGCAAGAACACCAGAAGATGCTACAAGACCGTCACCAGCTAAACCACTAGCAACATCGTCATTAAGCATTGCATCGGTAACACCGGATGCTTTAATGCGAAGTGCATCAGAGTTGATTTCGATAGACGAGTCATCGACACCAACAGCGAGAACACCGTTAGAATCAGCAAGACCGTTACCAGCGATTGCGGTAGCATATGCAGACATTGTCACCTTTTTCATTAGATTATCACCATCTAAGAAATACAGACTATCGGCATTAAGTGTCGGAGCCACAGCGGCGACACCGTCCAAGCGGACTGTTCCACCCACTTGGAGATCTCCAGAACCAGAAATTGAACCGCTAGCAGCATCAAGATCAATGACCGGAGTACCCGAGTTTAAACCAACGGTGATGTTTCCTTCTTGATCCAGAGCACCGGAGAGGATCGCGAGATCCTTTTGAAATTTATAAGCCATGTTAAAAAACCCTCCATTTTATAAGTTTTAGATTATGGTTTATTTGGATAAGATGCACCTATCCAAATTTGATACATAAAGCGAACTTCATACATCGCTTATAATTAGATCTTTTACTGCTTAAAAATCTTAGCAGATATAGAATTTGTTGCTGCCGTTACAATAAAGCTGAATCGATGCATGGGGTGACTCCAAAACTATCGAATTTTGACCGTCGATTGTTTCAGAACCAGAGGCTTGAATTGTAATATTATTTGTATTGGCGGCGCCGCCTTCGTCTTTTACAACGTATGTTTGACCATTGTTTAAGGCACTCGCCCCAGGCAACGTTAGCGAAACTGGTGAAGATGTAGAGTCTACACCAATGTAGTAGTCAGTGACGGACAACGTAATAGAAGTTGAAGTAGCTCTTCTTTTCAGTGTCAATCCTCCAATAACGGATAAGACATTGTTTTGAAAAATAAGATTCGAAGAACCCGTAAGATCATTATCTGCACCATCATGAAACTGTAAAGAATACACGGGGCCTTCTGCTATTATACTGTCGCCTCTTATGTTTACCACATTAGTGCCGTCACCATACAGCAAAGAGGCAGATAAACCTACACTAGCGGAAATCTCGCCTGTTACATTTAGGGCATTGTTAGCAAAAGTCAAATTGCTGTCGCACCTAAGTCTGTTTGGATCACCTTGAGTATTTATTACTATACTATCAGTATTAGCGTTTAGCACGCGTGGAACATTACGAACATTTGCCGCGTCGGAATAGTCTAAGTTTCCTGATATTATGGAGCCGGAGGCTAACGATATTTTGGTTGTTAGTTTGTCTGGTAAGACGACTGTTCCAGATAAATTATTGTAAGCCATACATGGTCCCCTCTTAAACTAATTAGAAGACAAAGTAGTTGGCACCATTGGAATATAAACTAATTGCTGGTCTCGATCCTGTCAACACATATGTCGAGGCACCATCAATCAAGGCTCCACCAGCAACATTCAGTGTAATATTTGTCCCATCCATGTGCCCAACTTCATCCTTAACAACTAAGTGTGAGCCGGAACCGGCCGCATCAGTTGGGTCTGGCAGCATCAAATAAGCCTGGCCAACCACTCGAACACCTAACGTGTGAACTGGATGACTAGCAGTAGTGGGTGTCGCACTGACTGCTAAATATCGTGGAGCAAATTGTCTTACCTCAACTTTTCCAGTGGTCAATACTGAAAGATTTGTATCTCCCGCAGCATTTTTAACATAAAGGCTTCCGGTGCGCGCATGAATATCTCCATCTGTGTCTCCAAAAAACGTGTTACCCGAGACATCCATTTCAACAACATTTTTGATATGATAGTGGCTTGCACTAATCGTGCCACTAACAGATAGCGAACCAGTTAGTGTTAGAAAACTGTTAGTAGCATCATACCTTAAATTAACAGAACCACTAGATACACCGGTTCCCGATGCTGTCATAAATTGTATTGATGCACTTGGGCCGGAAGCACCACCGGTGCCAGTGCCGCCTCCACCACTACCGTCGCAATCTACATAAGCCCATCCAAACGCCATTTTTAGCCAACCCCCACAGAACCGCTCCAAGATGGACCAGCACTACCTGATGTTCTTGTAGATGGAATTGTTGTTAAGCCGGCCACAACGTCGCAGTCCCTTGAGCCTGAAATCCAAATCTCGGAAACTTTTAATTCAAGTGGCGATGTGTGACCAAGTTGACCAGGTGCACCATCATGCTTTGGAACAGTGAAATAATGATTACCGTCAACACCAGCCTTAGAAAAACCCACCTTTAAAGGATATTTTATGTCTTTGTTGACGATTGTAATCCAGCGTGTAACATATGGAAATTTTACAACTTGAGCGGGTCGATTGATGCTGCCTGTATTGCAATTGATGGCACCACTAGCAAACGGTATACCACTAACTTGATAAGATGGAACATTATTCAGACCAACTTCCATTTCCCATGATTTTTTAAAATTTTTAAAATTACCCACTTAAGACTCCAAATTTAGATATATTCAATATAAATAGTAAGCTATCAGTTATATATACATGCTTAGCCTACACCCGAAGAACCACTCCATGATGGCCCTTTCGTAGTAGTTGTTCTGGTAGCTGGAATCGTAGTTAACCCAGCTAACACATCTACGTTAGTTGATCCAGAAATCCAAATCTCAGAAACTTTTAGTTCAAGTTGGTGACTAGTAGCCAGCAGGCCCGGGGCGCCGCCTAACTCGGGCACGGTAAAAAAGTTATTTCCTTGAATACCTGCTTTCGAAAAACCTACTTTAACTTCTCTTGAAATGTCATTATTAACAACCGTAATCCATCTTGTGACATACGGAAATTTTATTACTGTTGGTGTGACAGAATTACAATTTATTCCCCCACTTACAAAGGGCCGGCCGGAAACTTGATAAGATGCAACATTATTTATTCCAACTTCCATTTCCCATGATTTTTTAAAATTTTTAAAATTAGCCATACTAAAAACTCCAATTTTTAACTATACTCAATATAAATAGTGTCTACTTTTTTCTATAACGCCTTTCTTTAGCGCGAAGGCGCTTTTGCTCTTGACGGGCGCGTAGTCTGCGAGCTTTTTCGCTCTTCTTTCTTTTGGCAACTGACGGCTTTTCATAGTAACGACGACGACGAACCTCATCAAGAATACCTTCTTTTTTTGTTTTTCTGACAAACTTTTTAATCATTCTATCCGTGTTTCCACGACATTCCTTGGCAGTGACTTTAAAGTTACATTGTTTTTTCATTTCATTGCCTTCCAGATTTGAGAAGCACCACCCATAATTGAACTAATATCTACGCCAGCATCATTAGAATTTCCCAAATCTACAGAGCCGGGCTTTGCTTCTGCGGATTCTTGGGAGGACATCGGTGTTGTTCCTTCGAACAAGTCTACTCCGTTGTATGCATCATTGCCAATCGCATCCATCATCTTTCGTCTGTGTTCTTGTAGTTTTTTAGTAGCTTCTACGTTTTTCTTTTTTATTTCTACTTGGTTGGTAGTATTTTGTTTTCTAGTTTCCACTATTGTGTTGCCCTTGAGTCCAATAGCAACTTCTGAAACCACACTTGACAGGACGCCCTCTTCGAGAAGAACTTCGTTGATGCACTCTTTGACAATTGGTTTGATTAATTTTTTTAGATCTGATTTATTCATTTGGTTTCCATTTGATTAGTTTATGATGGTGCCGACAAAATTGCTCTCACTTGAGGGTTATTAGCGGCTTTTTTAATATCTGCTTGGTTCTTTTTAGTTTGTTTATCCATTTCTTTCAAGTTAATGTTATTGTTGATCCAATCAATTTGTAACTTAGCAATACTTCTTGCAGCTAAAAGTTGTTGATCAGCTAACTTATAAATATTGTCACCTATGACTTTTTCCCAAAATGATAATAAAACAGAGCCAACAATATATTTTTGATGGTCGGACTCCAGCGAATCAAATACTTGCTGAGTTCTTCTCTCTAAACTAGTATTGAATCCAGCCTGAGCTTGTTCGCTAAGTGCGTCGATGTTTAAATTAAACAACATTTCTCGATTTGAAGAGCTTCCAAACCCTGTAATTCTATCTAAAAGTGCTGTGACGCGGTTAGCACTTTTTACGCCTAATTGTTTAAGAAAGTTTCTTATAGAATTATATGATCCTGATACCATTGATGCAACAAAGCTGTTTATGAGTGGTGTAAATTTTTCTTTTGATACAGAATTCAATGCAGTTTGATATACTTCGGGGTCTTTATCTTTTAAGTTTTTAATTATGTCAGAATCTAATACTGATAACATCTCTTCAGGTGATGATGTTTTTTCTATTTCACCTTGAGTTCTTATAACCAGGGCTGCTTCTTCAGCCGCATCTGAAACTTTTATTTCTGGTTCTTCTGTGGATTTAACAGGTATTCCTGGTTTTTTCATACCTTTTAAACGATCACTTGGTCTTGTTCCCATCCCAAACTTTTTTAGAGCATTCCCAATGGCTCCTAGTGCATCCACTTCGGAAATATTACCATCGGTCTTGCTTTCAACCAAATAATTTTTCCATGAATCGTGAAAGCTTTTGGGCTCACTCATCATTTAAAACCTCATTTAAAAGTCTGTTTATCTTATCGGCTTTGGTGAATACTTTGTTTTGATAGTCTTTAGCTTCTTTCATCATAAATGCACCAGGTGTGGAAGGCTCAGAAACAAAATCAAAACAAATTAATTGAAAATCATCTTCTACCACAGTGTTTCCTTGTGATTCTGAAACAGAACCCATACCGCGAGATGAAATTCCTATACTAACGCCGGCGCTTACAAGCGATTGCAAGACCTGTCCTGACGGGGTGTCAAGAACTTTTGCCTTGCCCATTACATTTTTACCGTCCCACCATACATCAGTCATCATGTGAGATGCGTTCTTGAGATTGATAACAGAGTCTTCTGGGTGATCTAGTTCTCCAAGTGCCCGACGTTCTTTTACTAATTTAGAATAGTTAATCATTTCGCGCTTAAGCACATGTTCGGGATATACTCGACCATTTCCATTAACAGTATCAGCTTTTTGAATAATTCCAGTAAGCATCATTCCGCCACTGGCTACAAAGCGCTTTTCGTCCTCAGTTAATAGGTCTTGGCATACACCACCATCACAAAGTTCATAATACTCTCTGAGTAGCTTCTGGCTCATAGCTAAGATCCCTTGCAGCAGCGTCTAACTGGCTGAAGCATCCACTTATTAATCCATAAATTATTCATTATTAGTCTCCGTATTGGTTGAAATTTGTATTCCATGATCTCCGAAGACCATGTTTAATATATAGGATGTTCCTGAAGATAACCATCCAAGCAAGAAAAAGTTAAATACAGAAACTTCAAAACTAAATAGTTCCGTAAATGGCGAAAGAAACATCAAAAACCAACCCACATGAAAGCCCATGCACATTGGACACTTGAACAATTGCCCGAGGCGGCCTTTAGTTGGTCTTATGTCTTCAAAAATTTTACCGTATACTATAATTTGCGTCAATCCATACGCACATAGCACAAATGTTATTAGTTCCAATTTAACTCCTATATTGTGTACAAGTAACTTAAAGAATACGGATCACGTATGTATCCTTTTCTTATGGAACCTTTCTCGGTGGACTGGGGAACTTCACCTAACTCTGTGGAGTCTTCTTTGTCTGGGTGAACAAATTCGTCGTCAGTTACTGAAACGAATGCTTCCATTGATTCAAAGTATGGTCTTTCTTCATCGATAAATTTAGATATATTTATAAGTGTCATCTTGGCAGTGCTCAGATCTTCTTTGAAAGACTCTTGCAAGGTTGCTTCAAAAGCTCCACAAAAAGATGAAGCTTGTATCGACTCGGGTATCACAAGTCCTTTTTTTCGTAAATGTGTAAATAATCTATTTTGAGCACCATAAACCAAATCACTTAAATTCTCTTTAGGAAAAGCTACAACTTTATTGGTCTTAGGTGATAATACTATATCAATGTCTCCGTGATCAAATATCATAAGATCACCGTTTGCAGCTTTTCTTAAATCCATCTCAAGACGAACAACAGCAGATTGATTTCCGCGTCCAATTTTAATCGTTAGAGGCATTGTTATATATTTCCTTTACCAAGGCTTGTGTTTTTAATACAGACAATAAAACCTCATCAGATACATTATCATTGGTATATGATTCTAACTTATTAACAACTTTTTCGGTTTTTTGATACATGTCCGTGTCATTGTTTATTTCTTCAACATCTTTCATAGATAATGTTAAGGCTTCTTTTAAGCGACCAATTTCGTCATTTAAGAACATTTTTAACCCAAGAGCGTTGTCGGTGAAAGACATAATATAGTGAGTTAACAATTCTCTTTGTTCGTCCAACAGTTCACCTGAATACTTATTGTTAAATTTTTCAACGAATGTGTTGATGACCAAGTTATCCATATTCATAGTTGTTTCTTCTTCGGACTGATTCGACATTGAATTAATTACTTCATTTTCTAATAATACTTTATCTTTTGGCGAAGTTTTAATTGAAAACATTTGATCAATTGTAGCAAGAGTTTTATAGTTTGGAACAAAATTGTTAAAAATGTCGGAATCAATTTGTGTATTAATGTCTTTAATTACTGCTGACTGTGCTTTAAAAAGACCGGTGGGGTCAATGAAAGTTTTTTGCATCTTAGTTTCATTTAGAATTCTTCTAGAGTCCTCTACACTTAAACCTTGATTTTCAGACAGAGATTGATAGCATTGCAAATCTTTTCTCAAAATAGAGTTTAAACCAAAATGTTCATTTACAATAGAAACTACTTTTTGTTTTGTTTCATGATCGCCTCTTAAAATAGCTGCGGTTGCTTCTTTTATAAGAGCTTCGTAAACAAGTGCGGTGTTCCTTTTTTTATTGTGTTTTCTTTTCATTATCATTTTGCTCCATTAACATGTTATTATTCTCAAGGCTTTCTATAATATTGCGCACTGACTCATTGACATTGAACAATTTTATCTCTTCATTTTGCTCTTTCAAATTATAAATAGGATCTTCTTGCTCATAAATACCTTTTGCTATGCTTGGTATACTATTGATCTCCGAGCCTGGGAATACATTTCTCATAGTGGCGCTGCTTTTTTCAGCACTACGTTTGGCGGCGTAGTTCTTGATTCTAGGGCCACTGTCGCTTCTTCTATCAAAATCAACTGGCTTGTATGTGCCACCTTTTTCATAAGTCTTAACATCACGCGATCCTGGCGGGACTGCTAATAGAGGTGAATCATCTGCACCACCCGCTGCGTCGGGACTATCGCCCCCAGCGGCCGGCTCTGCGTTGCCTGCTGGCATTTCTTCGGGCCCGCCGGCGCCAGGATCTGCCGGGTCCGTTGATAGATCACCACCAAGACCGCCTCCGAGGTCGGCACCAAGACCACCACCTAAGCCGCCGGCGGCATCTCCCGCAGCAGCTTGTTCAGCAACTGCTTGCAACGAAGCATCTTGTTTTCTATCGTAATACATTTCACGCTGATTTCGTATAAAGTCTTCGTAAGACATTCCAAAAATATTTTCAGATACCCATCGACGACTAAAGAAGCCTTCTGTTGCAGAAGCAGCGATATCAAACTTCGCTTTCCAATGTTCGATTTCTTGAAGTTCAGCAATCTTTGATGGGTTGTTAAGCGACAAAGAGAATGAAAGCAAATCATCACCACGGAACCCAAGAGTGTAAAGGTGGATAATACCAATCTTTTCAAGCTCAGCGATGATAACCCGTTGAAGTCTCTGGATTGTTCTTGCAAAACGAATATCTTTTTGAGCAAGAGTTGTTTTATCTTCACCTGCACCTTCTCCCATAGCAAGATATGCTTGAGGAATTTTTAGCGCGGAAAAAAGCTTATCACGAAGATATTTAATGTCATCAATTTGAGTAGTGTTCTGACCGCCAGCAAGATTAGTAATTTCTGTAGCCGAGCCGGCACGAACAGGAATGAAATAATCTTCCTCAATTGACATTGGGTTATATCGTAAATCTACTCGACCAGAGGTGGGATCTACCACAGAGTGTCTTTTAAGTTGAGTAACAATTTTTTCCATATATTGTTCAACTTCTTGTGGGGGGACAGCACCAACGTCAATCTTAAATACTCGGCGTTCCGAAGAGCGAACAACTCTATAGGCCATCATTGCATCTTCCATAAGTGTCAATTGTCTCCAAATACGGCGCGCAGGCTCAAGGATAGATGTGCCGTATGGGGCATATTTATCGTTGCCCAAAACTCGAAAATGCGCAATTTGCCAGTTCTCAAACGTCATGCCAGCAGAGTTCCACTGATATTGAACGTAATTTGGGTTAGTAGAGTCTTGGCCTTCCAGCCTTTCAATTTCTTGGATTGGTAAAGATATAGCTGATTTGATTCCATGTGTTTCATCTATATCTAAATACAAGAAGAAGTCTCCATATTTACACATGGTTCTTGACCACCCAAACAGGTTATACTGTAGATTCAAAATGTTATCGTAAAGTAGCGCAAGAACTGCTCTTATTTCTTCGTTCGAACATTTTATGTTGAGCATAGGTTTTAAGTCAGAATATGTTGTCATCTCGTCTGCATAAATATCCATTGTCGAGGCGATCTCTGGCATATATTCCATTTGGTCAAAATCAACGTAGCGCTCAGAACGACGTTGGTTGGCAATTGCATTTGTGGCTATGTTGTCTAACGGGTTGTATAACGACTTTTTAAATTGTTGACCAGAGGCTGATTTAAACCGAGAAGAGTATTTATCTAAATGTTGTCTTCTAATTCTTCGGCCGGACTGTGAACGATAATTTACTATTGGACCAGAAAATAATCTTGTTAACCTTTTAAACAGCTCTGATTGTTGATTTGCTGGGTTGTTTCCGTTTTTTCTTCTATTGTCTGCCATTTAGTTTCTCACTTTATAATCCACTTATATTGATCATATAAGCTTTTAGCTTCATTCATTTTATCAAATATATTCTCTTTTTTGTAGCCCTGTTGACCTTTAATTTTTGTATTCATAGTAGTTTTAGTGGTAACAATTGCATTAACAAAAGCTTTTTGATAATTTAAATCTCTGGCACTTGTTTGTAATGCTGTGTCTCTAACCCAGCATCCTATTGCTAAAGCCATTATTAAATCATCATGATAGCCTTTCATCGCTTGTGGCTTACCGTTCCTCCAAATAAAAGTCTTCATTTCGTTAATTGTTCGAGATGAATATATCGTAATTAGTTTATTTCTGATAAACTCTTCCAATTTCGCAACTATAAGTGGTCGAGTTTTCATAGATGTAGTAAATCCAGCCACCGCGGAGCTTCTTGTTTCAGCTTGATGTTGCTCTATATACTCATGTGTAGACTTGACAGAGTAATACAAATTTGGATATCCATATTCAACGAGTTTATCGAGGACCGTGTAACCGATGTTATTGTTCTCTACCACAAGCA
>TARA_B100001121_G_scaffold148138_2_pt1 | contig 19325 bp, 14 predicted proteins | sample TARA_B100001121 | Tara Oceans TARA_B100001121 (sample SAMEA2622817) | marine metagenome | biome: marine biome (ENVO:00000447); feature: surface water layer (ENVO:00002042); material: "saline water (ENVO:00002010), including plankton (ENVO:xxxxxxxx)" | depth 5 m
AAACCTGAAGAGCACCTTGGATTCCAAAGCCGTCATCCGAATTGGATTGAAAATCCCTGGGCTGAAAAAGGTCTTGCAAAAGGCAGTCAAGCGAAAGATTGGGATGGTCAACTGCAAGTACGCGATTACCGGTGCTGCGCCCATTAACCCAGACATCCTGAAACTCTTCCATCAAATCGGTGTTCCACTGTATGAAGGGTATGGGATGACCGAGACAACTGCGGGTGCTTCAATCAACTACAAGGGCAATGTCAAGATTGGTTCTGTAGGTCGAACACTCCCCGGAACTGAACTCAAGACCGACACTGATGGAGAGATTATGTTCCGAGGTCGGCACGTGATGAAGGGGTACTACAACAACCCTGAAGCCACTGCTGAAGTCATGGATGGCGATTGGCTTCGCTCCGGTGACATCGGGAAAATTGACTCTGATGGATTCGTAACCATTACTGGAAGAAAGAAGGAATTGTACGTCAGTTCCGGTGGCAAGAACATCGCACCTTTGGTCATCGAGGAAACCATGAAGGGAATTCCATTGATTTCACAATTCTTCTTGGTTGGGGATGCACGCAAGTACTGCAGTGGTCTAGTCACCCTAGACGTCTCGGCCATTTTGCGCGACAAGTTCGGCATGGATGGCGCACACCTACCCAAGGATCCAGCCAAGCAAATCGCTCTACTAAATGAACAAGGGCACCAACTTTCTGAATACACAGACAGTCCAGAGATTCATGCTGAGATTGAGTCACAAGTCATGGAATTGAACAAGCAATTCGCTCCTCCAGAGCAAGTCAAGAAGTTCACCATCTTACCACGAGATTTCACCGTCGATGATGGCGAGTTGACACCGACCCTGAAGATTCGTCGGATTCAAATTCGTGAAAACTGGTCGGATGAAATCGAGCAGATGTACGCGTGAAACCAAACCTCTCGCGCATGCGCACGGTGGCCTACGGCCACCGCCGATGCACTCAAGCGTTGTATTGAACTCGGTATTGCATGGCGACTGGAGCATCTGCACCATCCACTGATGACCTCAGCAGCGCCTTTGACGCCTCGGGGATTCCTCTACGTGTGGTTACTGCAGCCTCACTGTTTGATGGACACGATGCAGCAATCAACGTCATGCGTCGATTGATTCAAGCTGCGGGCTGTGAAGTGATTCACCTCGGCCATGACCGTAGTGCACTCGATGTCGTCAAGGCTGCGATTGAGGAAGACGCTCATGCCGTTGCGCTGACCTCTTACCAAGGTGGACATATGGAATATTTCACCTACATACGGGAGTTACTCGATGCAGCTGGACGCGAAGACATTCGTATCTTCGGCGGAGGTGGTGGGACCATCACTCCACCCGAAATTCGCGACCTACACACGGCAGGGATTACCCGAATCTATTCCCCTGATGATGGCCGACAAATGGGATTACTCGGTATGATTGATGACTTGGTCAAGCAAGCGAGTGAATGCAATCTATTGGCACAGAGTGTCGGCTTGGACAAACCGGTCACACCCGAACAACGACAGAAGGTTGCAAGACTCATTTCAATGGCTGAAAATGCGGACCCTGTGTCTTTTGCTCAAGCACTGAAAAACTGCCGTAGTCGGCCGATTGAAACCCGCGTCCCTGTGATTGGATTCACAGGGACTGGTGGTGCAGGTAAATCCAGTTTGCTGGATGAATTGATGCGGAGAATCACCACTCAAAATCCGCAACTCAATGTTGCATTGCTCTGTACCGACCCGACTCGAAAGCGCACTGGTGGAGCCTTGTTAGGTGATCGAATTCGAATGAATACGTTGGTCAGTGACCGACTCTTCATGCGGAGTTTGGCCAGTCGAGCCAGTGGTAAGGAACTCTCGGAAAAGACCAGAGAGGCCATCGAGGTTTGTCAGGCGGTTGGTTATGATCTCATCTTTGTGGAGACCAGTGGAATCGGCCAAGGTAGCGACGCGATTGCCGATGTCAGTGATCTCAGCCTGTATGTGATGACCAGTGAATTTGGTGCTCATACGCAATTGGAGAAAATCGAGATGCTCGATGTGGCGGATCTTGTAGTCCTGAATAAGTTCGAAAAACGAGGCGCTGAAGATGCACTGCGCGCAATTCGAAAGCAGGTCAAGCGGAATCGAAACTTGTTCGAAATGGACGATGCGGCACTTCCAGTGATTCCTACCATCGCCAATCAGTTCGCGGATCCAGGTGTTGATTTACTCTGGGAGCGACTTTCACAAATGTTATCCGAGCGGCATGGGATGATTCTCGCTGCTCGCCAACCACAATTGCCTGAGAGCGGCATGCCTGAACCTCAGCACATTATCCCACCAGAGCGAATTCACTACCTCGCAGATATTTCTCGTACCGTTCGAGACTACCATTCACGAACCGGTGAAATGGCTCAGAAGGTTCGCTTAGTGCAACAGTTGGAGGCCACTGCACGTCACATGTCGAGTTTGGCTGATGGAACAGGTAGCACGTTGTCCACTGGAGCGGCAGCGGCGGTAGCCGACATCCGTATCCAAGCAGATGAGATTCGAAATACAATCCACCCCATGGTCTGGTCGATGATTTCTGGATACGAAGAAAAAGCTGCACAGTATCGTAGTGGAACCTACACTTACCAAGTCAGAGGACGCGACTTCTCCGTAGAGACTACGACCGAATCTCTAGCCCACTCAAGCATTCCAAGGGTGGCCTTACCAAACTTTGCTGATGCAGGGGATTTGCTTGGATGGCTACGGCGTGAAAATGTACCAGGGACCTTCCCGTACACCGCCGGGGTATTTCCCTTCAAGCGGGCTGATGAATTGCCCACTCGAATGTTTGCCGGTGAGGGGCCCGCTTCTCGAACAAACAAGCGATTCCACTATCTCTCCAAGGGTGAAGATTACGCCCGATTGTCAACCGCTTTCGATAGCGTCACCTTGTATGGAAGAGACCCACATACTCGGCCTGACATCTATGGCAAAGTTGGCGAATCCGGTGTCAGTATCTACACTGTAGACGAGATGAGTACACTGTTCGATGGATTCGACCTATGTGATCCCAACACCAGTGTATCGATGACGATCAACGGACCCGCTGCGATTATCCTCGCGATGTTCTTCAATGCAGCCATTCGCCAACAGGTCGCCAAGTTTAGCGAAGAGAATGGGCGTGACCCAACCGAAGAAGAGCACGCAGAGATTTCACAGAAGACTTTGCAGACGGTTCGAGGAACGGTACAGGCTGACATCCTCAAGGAGGACCAAGCGCAGAACACCTGCATCTTCTCGACGGAGTTCAGTCTCAAGCTGATGGGGGATGTGCAGCAGTTCTACATCGATCGAGGGGTGCGAAATCACTACTCTGTCAGCATCTCAGGTTATCACATCGCTGAGGCGGGTGCCAATCCAATCAGCCAACTCGCATTCACGCTTGCAAACGGCTTCACCTACGTCGAATACTATCGAAGTCGTGGCATGGACATCGATTCCTTCGCACCCAACCTTTCCTTCTTTTTCTCCAATGGATTGGATCCAGAATATACCGTAATTGGGCGTGTCGCTAGACGAATTTGGTCGGTTGCGATGCGAGATTTGTATGGCGGCAATGAGCGTTCTCAGAAATTGAAGTATCACATCCAGACATCGGGTCGTTCTCTTCACGCTCAGGAAATCGACTTCAACGATATTCGAACCACATTACAGGCACTACTGGCAGTTCAAGACCAGGCCAACAGTTTGCATACCAACGCGTACGATGAGGCGATTACCACACCCACCGAAGAAAGTGTTCGCCGAGCCTTGGCCGTCCAACTCATTGTCAACAAAGAGAGTGGCTGGACCAAGACCGAAAATCCACTCCAGGGTTCTTTCATCGTGGATGAATTGACCAATCTTGTCGAAGAAGCCGTCCTGACTGAGTTTGAGCGGATCGCTGAGCGCGGTGGTGTTCTCGGTGCCATGGAAACCATGTATCAGCGCGGTAAAATCCAAGATGAGTCACTGTACTATGAGGAGCAAAAGCACTCTGGAGAATTGCCCATCACCGGTGTCAACTTCTTCGAGAATCCGAATGCTGCAGCGTTCGATGAGTCCAGTGCAGACGACTTCGATATGGAATTGGCTCGTGCCACACCTGAGGAAAAGCAGGGCTGTCTATCTCGCCTCGCACAATTCCACAAGACTCATGCCCATGCGACACCCGAAGCGTTGGCTCGTCTGCAAGATGTCGCACGAACCGGAGGCAATGTCTTTGCCGAACTGATGGAAACCGTGAAAGTTGCAAGCTTGGGTCAAATCACAGACGCATTGTTCGAAGTCGGTGGTCAATACCGCCGTAACATGTGAGGAGAAACGACATGCCACAAGGAAAAGGAACTCAAGATAAACCATTCAAAATTTCACCATCACAATTGGGTTCTTTTTGTGATTGTGCTTGCTGCTATTGGTTGGAACATAATGCAGGAATCAAAAAACCAACTGGTATTATGGCTGGACTGCCAATAGGTATCGACACAACATTCCGAACATACTATCGAAGACACGCAGATGCTGGTACGGTACCAACCGAAATATCTTCAGATCCAAGATTCAAAGGTTGGACAATGTCTTCAGATGTAGACTTGGTAAGCAAAAGAATACAATTAGATCCAAAGGACCATATTATTTCGAAGAAAGGATGTCATTACACATTATTCGGAACGATGGATGAAATGTTGGTCGATGACAATGGACTAAACGTAATTGTCGATTTCAAGACCAAGGCTTCAAAGAAATCATCGGATAAAGGTCCGCACCCTTCTGCTATTCGCCAAATGGCAGCATATGCATGGATTATGGAATCAAATTCAATCCCTGTCAGGGATGAAGCATATCTCGCTCATTTGTATCCGGTAAATGCAACAGATGGGCCAATGGTTGAATTCTCAAGGGACTTCTTCGCAGTTGATGTGTCCTCTACTGAACGAAAAGTAATCCAGAATCTCATGCAAGAAGTTGCTGAATGCCTTGAAGGACCTGAGCCCGGGAGAAATTCGGATTGCGAACACTGTCAGTACCGAGCTTAGTCGCTAGACTCCTCGGGCGTCATCTTGTCCCACAACATGACGCCCAGCAAGGCACCTAGGATGGGTCCTACGGTGTAAATGACGAGATCGATGTTGTTGGCCATGTCACCGAATACCCAGACACCGAACCAGCGTGCAGGATTCATTGCAGCACCCGTCAATGGACCACCCATGAGGATGTCTGCCATGACGACCAAACCAATTCCAAAGCCAGCGATGCCTGCTGGTGCACGACTGTCCACTGCAGTGCCCATAATGACCGTCATCAAGAGGAAGGTTAGAATTGCCTCAATCATGATGGCTTGTTGAGTATTCACCAATGCCCCATTTTCGCCTGGGAAGGATCCAGGAGCGGGGGTCCCAACGCCACCGCCTCCAATCGAGTAGAGGATACCACCGGCTAGAAGTGCACCTGCCAGTTGTGCAGCGATGTATTGGGCACCTAACTTTGAGTCAATACGCTTAGTGGCCATGAATCCAATCGTAACGGCTGGATTGATGTGAGCCCCTGAGATATTCATCGTCGCGGTCACCATGACAGAGAGAATGATACCATGTGCCACAGCAACGGTTAGGAGGTCACCTCCCATCCAAATTGCACCCGCGCCAATGAAGGTCAGGGCAAACGTTGCGACGGCTTCAGCATACAATTTGGGCATGGGGTTGTCAGACATCAAAAACACCTATTGCACAAATGGCGAACCGAATTCGCCTATGAACAAAGCGGAAGCTTTGCTGTCGGGAATCCGAAATCAGTACCCAGCCACCATTGCAGTAATCATCGTGAAGAATGCAATGATCGGATAGGCGAGAAGGGCAACAACTGCGCCGATTCCAACCGGTTTCCCACCGGTCGCAGCAAATCCATAGATGATCATCCCGATGGCCACGATTGGAGCCAAGCAACAGACCAACGTGCTTATTGCAAGAAGGGCATCGATTGATTCTCGATTGTCTTCCATTTCATCATACTGTTCCCGATCCATGGTTTCGATTGTAATTCTGAATCCATCTGCAAGTTCACCCCCACTGTCGATGGTAAAAATACCCGTCTCTGAAGTCCATTGACCAATCTCTTTGTCTAAATCAATGTTGATGACCATATTGGTTCCATGGTCCTCACCATCGTCAAAATGGATTTGTCCTGAACTTGAATTCCAGTGGCCCACAGTTTCCCGACTGTAATCATCGCCACTCCAAATTTCTTTGATGATGGTGAATTCCTCTGCATTATCGTTTTCACCCCCATCACAATAATACCAGCCATCTGAATCCCACAATTGCAGCCTGCAATAATCTACAGATTGACCTTCTTCGATTGTATAGTTGGCAGAATAGGCAGTCGTTCCATTCTCACGCTCTAAAGTTGACTGAGTTGATGTGTATTGATGGATATGCATTTCCGAATCGTCATATGAATGGTGACAATTGTACCCAACAGAATCGTTGTAACTCGAAACATCACACCACTCTATGACCATTGATGGATCCAGAGTATATGCCGCTGTGTAAGTCGTCCCATTGGTCAGCTCAACTTCGATTTTATCGTATTCGTAATCGTCATCCCAGTTTGACATGCTGTCAGCGTAAAGCGACAGAATCAATGGGATAATCATCAAAAAAAGCGGGACACCTAGTCCGATGAAGAACTTCTTCCAAACAAAGGGCTCCTTTTGAATCGCAATCATTTGCCCATTCGGGCCCATGACGAATTTGACATTCTCTTGACTCATTGGTGAGGCGGATTGAGGTTGTCCAGCGGACAAAGTGGCAGTGGTTCCTGTGAGCATTGGAGTGGGGGGGGTATACGCTGTAGTTGTCCCGTCATTGAAAGTAATCGGCTGGGGCTTTGAAGCGTCGCTCATCGATTATGCCACTGCATGCTTGCCGATTAAACTAGTGATTTTGTGAAACGAAAAAAAAAAGCGATTCGAGGGCACCGAAGCGCCCTCGAACCGCGTGTGTGTTATCATGAGATTTGCCGATTTCGACTTTACTCTTCTTCGAAGATTTGGTCGCCGAGCATCAATGCTGCTGCTGCGCCAATACCACCGACGATCATTGTCCCGAAGACGGCAATGAAGTTGTCAGTGTCTGCCATGTGTCCGTCAGCAATGGTGCCACCGATGCTACTTGCGGAAGCAAGTGTGACTCCGGCAACAAGAAGAACCGATACGAATGCACCAGCTTCCCAGCCACCACCAAGGCGGTCCCATACCAGCATTAGCAAGAAACCACCCAACAATGCGGTTGCTGCACTCGTTGCGGTTAATGCTTCAGCGGCTTCGAAAACAGTTTCTCCTTGCCATGCAAGAATTGCTGCACCTACGAATGCACCCAATAGTTGCATCAAGAAATTTAGTGTTCCTTGCTGCCATTCGGTGTGTCCTGCTGCCATTCGACCAATCGTGATGATTGGTAAAATTTCAGATCCCTTAAACGTCATCCACATGATTGCAAGTGTTACACCAGCAGCACCAGCCATTACTGCGCTGTCGTGAGGTGCTGCATTCTCTGAAATACCACCCCAAACAAGTAGCGTAATCGCCATACTTCCGATGGCCTCTGCGACCATTCCCTTCTCGTTCATTTCCATTTTTTCATCCTGCTCGCTGCTTGTCGAGCGTTTCCGCGTTTTTCGGTCAGTATTTAAATTGGGTGCAATGAAATATGGCTGAAAATACCTTTTTTCGGGGTTTTTTGCATGACCGAGTAGAATCGTTGAAGATGATGTAAACCGAAAAAATGTCTTACAGTGTCCCGTTTATCGCTGACAACCACTGCAATAGAAGGTGGAACGGCCAGATTGAACGATTTTTTTCACCATTTTACCACAATTTGGGTCAACACAAATCTCGCCTTCTCGATCATAAACAGCAAATTCATGCGGAAAATAACCTAAGTCTCCATCCAATTGTTTGAACTGTCCATCTTTCAGAGTCGAGCCCCCGGCTTCAATGGCAGTGAGCAATACGTGCTGCGTCTGCCGATAGATTTCATTTGCCATGTTCAAGGAAATATTCTTTGCAAGGCGTTTTGGAGAAATCCCTGAGCGAAATAAAATCTCACTTGCGTAAATATTGCCAATACCTACCACAATTTGCTGATTGAGTAAAGCGGATTTGATGGACACGTGACGATCTCGAATCGAACCATGAAGTCGAGCACCGCTCCAATTCTTACCCAATGGTTCGGGTCCCAAATGCTTCAGTAACTTATGAGATTCACCTGGACGTATCAAATCCATCATTCCAAATCGTCGTGGATCGGTGTACACCAAGCGAGTCCCGTCTTCAAAATCAATCACAACATGATCGTGCTTTCCTTCCGGTTGATGTCCAAAACGCCCGGTCATCCCTAAGTGTGCAAGCCAAGTCAATCCACCTTCCAACACGATTAGAAGGTATTTTGCCCGACGCTCAATATCCAGAATCTTCCTTCCAGAAATTGAATCCATATCTTCTGGGAAGGGGAAACGTAGGTTAGGGCGATTCAACTCGATTGACAATATTCGCTTTCCAACAAGGCTCAACAGCCCCCTACGCACCGTTTCGACTTCAGGAAGTTCAGGCATTATTTCACCACGTGGAACAGCATGTGTTTGTCTTCCCAGCCTGTCAAATCGATTTTTTCGACCAATGTGAAACCTGCTTTGATTAGCACATCCTCTGCATTCGCGAAAGCGACTGACGCATCGCGCTCGCTCTGAGATTTCAAGGATAGAATACCCGTGCCTCCAGAGGCAAGATATCGCTCACATGCTTGGATGAAGATGTCGACCTGGCCGGATTGAGAGACATCCTGAAACAACCAAGGTACCTCTGAACATAAGAATGGAGAAATGGATACCAAATCGCGACAATCTGCGAGTACAGGGATTATTCCAGGCCTGGTCTCTGCCAGTTGGATGAGGTCTATGATGCAGCGCGGAGAGAGATCTACGGCAACGATTGTACCCTCTGAATGATTATTGCTGCCACAGACTTGATCATGCAAATGACTGATTGTGGTCCCATGGCCAGAACCCAAGTATAGACAAGTCGAACCAATGGTCGGTAAAATCCCGGGTTGCTGAGATTTCAGCAGACCCGCTGCAATCTTTGACGAGAAGGGGTTCCATTGCCTCCATTCGATTCTCCCCTGCCTCTTGAGGCGCTCTCCACGGAGGCTGACCCCCCTCAGGGCGTTTCTAGACCACAGGGTCCGGCCCTCAATCTTGACTCTGTTAGAGAATGAATTCATCGCTCATCTCCCCTTCTTCCTTGCACGGATTTCGCCCACTTTTTTCTCAACCTCAGAACGTTCTTTGGCCCCCCAAGGACGGCCTCCAAAACAATCTACACGAGCTGCGATTGCGGCTTTAGAAGACAGCATTCGAGCAATCGAACCTCGAGTGGATTTCGGACTACGTGATATCCAAGTATGTTGGAAGATGTATCCGTGCTTGGGTGGCTTGGTTCCTTGGTTTAGATGGGAAAAAAATGACTTCTCTGCACCAAGAACCTGAATGGTACTCGCGGGCAGTCGAGCGAGTCGATCACGACCATGAGCTGCAACACAGAGTTGTGCAGCAATTGCTGGACCCAGCAGGATTGAGAGGGAAGGCAAATACGAATTTGCCAGTTCTTGTAGAGTGTTTTCAATGGTGATAACTGCGGAATTTGCATTTCCAATCTGCTCGGACAAAGAACGAATCGAGTTCCATTCACCGGATTGGACTGCCGCGACATTGACCTGCTCAAATTGAGAGACGAACTGATCCCAATCGTCCGAATCGAGTATTGTCGCAGCCAACGATGAACGATGTTGATCTACATCGGTACTCGGCAGGAGCAATGTAATCCAATCCACCAACTGTGATTCAACATTGTTTGCCGTAGTTCTAGAAACGTCCAGTGCCCGAACAAGATGCTCCAGACGAAAATCAGGCGCTGACGAAACTTCTAGAATTTCTTGTTCTGCAAGAATCAAACTTGATTTCTGTAACAATTCGGCTTCGTAGGTATCGAGTACAGGCCAGTTTTTGAAAGATGTATGATGAACTCGATTCGCCTCAGGAAATCTTTCTTGTAATACTCGAGCTTCATCGGTCATTTGACCTGATTTTAGATTCTTGAGGCGTTTGACCGTCGCAGCTATCGAACGAGTACCGTCCCAAACACACTCATCGATAATGTTGCACTGAGCGTCATACACACGTGCGAGACGCCAATCCCAAACCAGTTCCACGACTCTCGTAGACCCCCCTCCTTCAAAGTCCGTCCGGAATCAACGGCAGGCAAGGCAACAAAACGCAGAATTAAAGAGAGAATACGCACCCGCTCTATCATGTTCTGTCCAGTATGTGGTGCGCTATCGTTCCCTGATTCACAAGGGAACATCAAGTGTCCAGATTACAACTGTGGATATTCTGGCTCAGCAGAAAATAAGGTCGTTATGGAGGATGGAACTGAAATTGACCTTTCTGAAGCCACATCAAGCTCTAAGACAGAAGCTCGTGACCGACGGGTAATCGATGATGCAGATCAACAACGTGGTGTGTTAACGACAAAGACATACATCTGTCCCAAATGTGATTCCGATCAGGTGTATGCAGAACTGCAGCAAACACGATCATCCGATGAACCAGAGACTCGAATTTTGACCTGTGCAGAGTGCAGACACGGTTGGCGTGAGTACTGATTTGGCTCAAACGCGATAGGTGTTCTGAAGTCAACCCTTTTTAGCCCCCTTTGCCCAGAACTTGGTGGGTAAGGTGGTCCAATGTTGAACATCACAGCAAAACAAGATACGATGAGAACCATTGTGGAAATTCTGACGGTTCTTGTTGAAGATGCTAAATTCAAGTTTGAGGAAGGCCATATTGAGGTCCGAGCCGTAGATGCAATGCATGTTGCCATGGTACGAATGGAGATCGATGCATCCGCCTTTGAAGCATGGGAGTGTGAGCCCTGTACGATTGGTTTTGAACTGGTCAAGTTGCGTGATTTGATTGGTTTGGCCGAGCAAGGCGACCTCATCGAAATGAATTACGATGAAAATGATGGGCGCGTCAATATCCAAGTGGGGGAAATCAACCGTACAATTCGTCCTCTCGACCGAGCAACGATGCTAGAGCCCCGTGTCCCAGATGTCGACCTACAGAGTTCTGTCAAATTGTCTGCTATCAAATTCAGTCGGGCACTCCGTGCGGCCAAGCAAGTCGGTGATTTGGCGACCATTTCATTGAATGCGCAATCTTTCGGCGTCAATGTCAGTGGCGACACCGATACTGTCAACGTCTCTTATGATGCTGGTGAATTGCAAGACTTGGTTTGTGATGGGCCGGTGAAGAGTCAATACAGTCTATCCTTGCTTTACCCTATGGCAAAGCGCATGGAAGCCATTGTTGACAGCGTCGCGTTATACTTCAACGAGAATCATCCTCTACGCTTGGAGTTTGAATTTGCAGATGGAGCCGGACGTTGCGTCTACTTCCTCGCACCAAGAATTGAAGGCGATGCGTGAACCCGCGCAGAATATGCCAGACCCTCGGGTGTGCGTGATTATCCCGACTTTGCGCAATGCGGAAGAGTTGGAGATTGCCCTTGATGGATTGTCCAAACAGACTTGGGGTGGACCGTTAGAGGTTGTCATCGTCGGCCCAACCGGGGATCCTGGCCAAGAGATCGCTGTAGCAAAGGGCATGACTTGGATTGACGATCAAGGAAGTCGAACGAGAGCTGATGCTTGCAATATTGCTCTACATTCAATCGAATGTGAATTGGTACTGTTTACCGATGATGACGTTTGGGTACCGGAAGATTGGGTCGAGAAGTTGGTAAGATGGTTTGACCGAGAAGATGTTGCAGGAGTGGGGGGGCCCAATTTTGCACCTCCAGACGAGAGATCGACCTTTTGGCAGCGAGTAATTGATGTCACGTTTTGCTCAAAATGGGTTACAGCTGGAACGAATTATGGCAACCGTGGAGTTGAGGATTTAACACCTGCAGAACAACTCCCAGGAGTGAATGCCGCATACCGAAAATCCGTTCTCGATGAAGTGCAAGGATTCGACACAGGTGCCATCGGTTGTGAAGATGCAATGATGGATTATCGAATTGAGTTGGCTGGCCATCAATTATGGCAGGACAGAGACGCGATTATGTGGCATCGCCGAAGGAATCCAAGCCGTGTACGAAAGCAAATCCGAAATTACGGATTGGTTCGGATTCTAGCAAGTAATTTGCATCCAGGTATGAAATCGTGGAGTCACACCGCAGTCGGGTTGTTTCCTCTTCTAGTGTTGGCTGCGCTTACTTGCTTCGGGTTCGGTGCATTCAACGGTGGATTGGCTTGGCCGAATGTATGGGACATATCGTTGGAAACGGTTCCAATGGGATTGGAACGAACCATGGTCCACCTTCCCTTCAGCCTCGCAGGGTTGTATGTCGCGATTTGTTGGGCTGGTGCTGCTTTTGGCACATCTCCTTCTCGTTCCGTTTCAACCATACTGATGGCACCATTGATGACGTTCCTGTTACATTGGTCCTATGGAATGGGCGTTTTGACCGCATGGTGGAGAATGTATGTTTCCAAGAATGCAGGCCTACAGATTGACGATAAAGACCGGTCCTAGTTTTGACGCATCTTTCCATTCTCAACATGGAATGAAGGGGTTTTGGGGCGCCAAATCAATGCAGTCATTAGAGAAAAGAAGATGCCACCAAATGCAATGTTTAACCAACTGGTGGAGATGTAATCAGGGCTCGCATTGAAGTATGCCCAGGTGAAACTTGGAATGATTCCAATCAGCAATGCGATAACGACCTCACGCATGATTAAACTTGATTTTCGAGGTGCAACAGGCATTTTCGGCCCCCCATCATACTGGGCACCTTTCACCAGACGGAAACCCATTTTTTGTCGAGACACCCCTCGAGGTGTGGCCCCTCGTACCGTTTCATCATTACGCCAAATTCGAGTTACATGGGCGGTGTGATCGGATACGCCACCAGCTCGCACGGGTGGGAGCCACGGTCGCCCATCACATGGCGCACCCCAGTAACTGCTTCGTGGAGGGCGATCACTCAACACCTCTATTTCAATCGAGCCGCGCTTGACGACTCCTTGGGCATCAGCCAAGGCCCACTCCGCTTCCGAGGGGGGGCGAAGGTTGTCATTCGTCCCAATCAATCCGGCTTCAATCATCAGTGGCGTCAATCGATTCAATGGCAGGTCGGAATCTTGTCCTGCGACGGCGTTTCCAGTCAATACCTTCCACTGCGCAAATGTAATTGGTTCTGAACTGATTTCGAATGCATTTTCAATCTTAATCTGATGACGGGGGCCGTTTCCAGCATGCATCAAGGCTCCCCGATCATCACCGAGCCAAGCGGTTCCTGGCTGAACCTGAACCCACTCAATTAGAGACACATTTACTCCTCCTCAAGTTTCCCAATTTGAATGGCCCATTGACTCGCATACACACCGTTGTTCTCAACGAGCTCAACATGAGTGCCTCGCTCAACAACGGCTCCATCAACCATAGACAAAATCTCATCTGCATTGCGGATGGTGGAAAGGCGATGAGCCACAGCTATCGTTGTACGCGAACCTCCGGTTTCAATCAGATTTGCTTGAATACGCTTTTCCGTTTCAGCATCCAATGCACTGCTGGCTTCATCCAAAACAAGCAGTGTTGGAGATTTTAGTAGCGCTCTTGCAAGTGAGATTCGGGCTCTTTGACCACCCGACAATTTCACACCACGGTCACCAACCATGGTATCGATGGTATCATCCATTTCAGAAACAAATTCTGATGCACCAGCCAATTCAAGCGCCCCATGCAATTCTTCATCCGATGCCGAACGAGCATAGACAACGTTGTCCCTGACGGTTCCATAGAACAAGAAGGGGTCTTGGCTGACAAATCCAAGATGGTTTCGAACACTTTCCAATGTCAATTCTTGAATATCGATTCCATTAATGAGAACTCGACCGCGATTTGGTTCATAGTATCGAAGAAGAATCTTCAGAATCGTAGATTTTCCAGCACCAGTATGACCCATGATACCGATGAATCCTCCAGCATCTACTCTGAAAGAGATTCCATTCAATACTGCAGTCTCTGTATTCGGATATGTGAAATAGACATCTTCAAATTCAATCGATTCGATGGGGCCTTGCAACTCGATTGCATCGGATTTGTCAATGATTGTGGGTTCCAAATCAACCATGTCAAATACACGTCGGGCCGCAGCCTCACCTCGCTGCAATTGATTGACAAGCATACCGAAAATGAACAAAGGCATGGTCATCCGAGTCATGACAAGCAAGAATGTGACAAAACCACCAGTGGTAATTTCACCATCCTGCAAGAGCCAGCCTCCAACGCTGACCAACAAACCAAAGGCCACCCCTGCGACAGCATAGAGTCCTGGAATGAATCGATTTCGATCTTTGCTGGCACCGATTGCTTGATCTCGATAATCGGCACTCTCAACGGCTACTCGATTGGATTCCCATTTCTGAGCATTGTAAGCTTGCACCACTGAAATGCCTGAAATAATGTTCTCAAGCACGGCGCTGATACCACCAGTTGATTCCCGTTGTTTTCGATATTTTCTCTGAACCCGAGTTGAAAAAAAGTATACCATTGGGAAAATAAGAATCATCGGTCCAAATAAAACTGCAGCGAGTTTCCATGACATCAATATCAGAAGCAAACCTGCTGTGAAGAATGTGACAATAATTCGGATGATTGAGGTAGACGAATCTGAAATGACATCTTCCAGTTGATTGACATCGGCTGATAGAACGGACATCAGTACTCCTGTTTGGCGTAAATCGTAGTACGAGGCCTCCATTCGGATCAATGAATGTGTGGCATCCATCCGGATGTCATGTTGAACTTTGTACCCCAATGTTTGCCAACAGTATTCAGATAAGCCCTGCCAAACCGCTAGGCTGGCAAAGCCCAGAAAAATCAGGAGGCCATAGCCGATGGCCAAATTGTCACTGATTAGAGGGAACACGGTTCCATCCAACCATTCACGCATGGAACCGTAGAATCCAGAAAATTCATCGTTCCCACCGTAATAATCAACCGCGAATCCAATGAATACGAAAGGGAGAAGATCACTAAATCGGGCCATTGCATTGGAAAAAATTCCAACATATGCACGTTTTTTGTACGGCTTGATATAAGGGAAAATACGCCAAATACGCCGCCCAAGAATCTGTGTACTCTCATCTTCAGTACCGGAGGTACTGATTGGAGTCTGAGCGGTCATGACCTCCGCTCTGACCCTTGGTTATTGAATCCTAGGACAGAAGGTTTGGTGGAAAGAAAAAGTGCGGACGACGGGATTTGAACCCGTGACATGAGGTTGGAAACCTCAGGTGATAACCCCTTCACTACATCCGCGGTATTTGGGGCGTGGTCGGGTCTCAGTCTTATCCAATTCGGTCGGGGCCCTCCCGCAAATTCAAGACATACCGACCGCTGGGCACCCTATGCATTGGAGACGTAAGTTGGGAATTGGCATGTGTTTCGCATTTATGCCAGCCATGGCCCCTCTCTGGTCGATTGCTCTCGGGATGGAGGTCAATACGACGATTCGGATTTTGACTGTGATGTTTATTCCAGGACTGTTAATGGCACTAGGTAGCTCATCTCCTGCAGTTACGGATTCGGATTGATCGACTCATTCAATTTCGAAAAGCCAAACGTGAAACAACGGTCATCCAACAATTCTTGCCAATGAGTGAAGTCCAAGTTATACCTGACTTTTTGATGAGTCAGAGATATTTGATTACAATCCAAGACTGAAAATGATTGAGGGGCAATGTGCATCCCCAATCCACTAGCTTTCTGAATAGCTTCTTTCACAACCCAGGTACGTGTCGTTTCTTGGATACCTAGGCCTTCATCGTTCATCCAAAGTTGCTCAAGGTATTGCAATTCCTTTCCTGAGGCCATCATTGTAAGGATGTTCTTCGAGCGACATACATCTACAGGCTCGGCATCCAATCCAATTGGATATCCATCCAAGGAAACTGCAGCAATCGCGACTCCATTTGAATGACCTATGGTAATCTCGGGTAAAGATTGATTTTGCAACCCACCAGTTCCGGATTTGGTATCCACGTCTCTCCAAATCAATTTTGGTTTCCGATACCGATCACGGATGACTTGAAGATTGATAGGGTCGAAGCCTAGGTTTCGCAGCAAGGTTGCCAACGCATATCTTCCAGCAGCGTGTTCAGCAGCACGTTTCTGGGTCACGAATTTCGATGCTTCTGTGGCATTGACCAACGGAATGCTTGAGATATCGAGCGATGAAGCATTGGGGTGTGCTTCACCGACCGAAGTCCAAACTGCCATCACGTTCGTAGTTACACCATTTTCTGGAAGTTGAAGAGGTGATACAGGCCCCATAGGCACCCATTTTTTCATTTTGAAACCTCAATTGGAAATTCGATTCTTCAATTGCTAATTTTCCTTTCTATTTAGCCTGAATTTCAGTTCATCGGGTACTGGAGCCATGCCCTTTAGCTTCAACCCTTTAATCGAAACAATCGGTTTCATGTTTTGATCGAAAACCATTGCATCGTGTTTGGTCACGCCACCTTCCTCATCCCCTCTACGGTAACTTCGAATCCGGAGAGATTCCCGTTGACCAGGCATTTTCAACAATGTACATTCCTCGATACCAACCGGTAAGCTTGACAGATGGTCTACTTCCATGGCAACTAGACCTGCATTTTGGAAACAGGCCTCAATGAGCATCGGTAGAGATTCAAGCAAAACTGAAGGTTCTGCAAACAGCTCCGGATTGGGTAATTGACTACGCAACAACGCAATTCCATCGGCGCCAAAGTCACCATTGGACACGACACCTTTGACCAACCCGCCATGGACTTGGAAGCGCGGGCCATGGAAAAAGCGGTCATAGATAAATTCGGGTTGGAATGAAGCCTTTCCACGCCCAGGTGAATCCACGAAAGCGACTGTATGTTCCTCGTGAGCCCCTTCTTTCAATAGATGAATCATGGCCTGATGATGAATTCTCGGCTCCCCGAATACCTCACCCTTGGAATTGGTCAAATCACTCTCTACATGACAATTGATTTTCAGCGTATGTTGATCTTGGTTGACGAAGGTGGCAACGATCCTGACATGGGCTTCATCTTTCGTCAATTTTATTGGCAAACCGAATGATACTTGTGTGAATTTCTGTAGAGTACACATTGGGTATAGTAACAAGGCGCTCTGTGCAAACATTTCCATTGCCATTACGCCCGGATGATATGGGGTTCCATCGATGGCATGATCGATGAGGAATGGGAAACGATCCACGGAAAGGGTACACTCAGCGACTAGGCGCTCGTAAGGTTCATGCTCGACTATCCGGTCAATAAATGGAAATCTTGTCGGTTCAGCAAGGGCTCCTGCTGTATCTTCAGACAGCCTTTGTGGAGGAGAGCGCTTGCAATTTTCGTCATCTAAAATCCCAAGTTCACCGGCAGCAACAACCCGCCTTTTTCCACCAGCAAGCAATTCCTTAACGAAGATTTCAACACCCAAATCTATGGGAATCGTTTCAATTCCTGCTTGCTCAAACACAGCTTCAATCGAGCCTCTGGTGGCCATTCCCACATCTCTCCATCCCGACCATGCAATGGCGACAGCACGCGGAGCTTCAGGGTGATGGGCGATCCGACACATTTCCGCATCGAGAATATTGTTGGCAGCAGCATAGTCCACTTGCCCGCCGTTACCGAAACGACCTGCAATTGAAGTGAATGCACATAACACACGGAGATGCGATAAATCACCACCGAGGGCATCGATTAGAGCGCGCCATCCATCAATCTTCACTGAGATGACCCTGGAGAATGATTCCCAGGTTTTGTCAGATACCAACTTTGACTCTTCAAGACCGGCACCATGGATGATTCCAGTCACCGGCCCAAATTCTTTGACGAGTGTAGACAAAACCTTGGCGACGGCTTTTCGATTTGTGACATCACAAGCGTCATACAAAGCCCTGTTGCCCGTTTCCTGAATATCTCGAATGGTTTGATAGACTTCAAGTATTCTCATTTTCTGACGCCATGCTTGTTCCCATTCGACCATTGTTATCTTGCCCGATTCACTGTTGGCAATCATTTCCTCTCTGAGATTCATTTTCCTCGATTGAAGTGACTGATTATCATCATTCAACCAGTGCTCAATGGATGGATCCAATCTTGTTCGACCAAGTAAGACAAATGTGGCCCCAGCATCCTTGCTTGCATGAGCCGCACCGACAACACAACGAGCAGTGACGCCTGCGCCTCCACCCGATATTACCCACACATCGTCTGACTTTAGAGAAATGGTTTCACCATCAATATCTTCCTCATACATTCGCAAAGCCCAGCGCTTGTCATCACGGGACAAGCCGACCTCAAGGGGCGAGGTTCGTCCAAATGCTTCCGCCCACAATTTGTAGGCCAACGATTTTGGATCTGAAAGTAAATCTGGGTCGATATCAACAGCGCGACAACGAATGTGTGGCTTCTCTTTCGCATACGATTTGACAATTCCATGGGCACCTGCTGCGAGTGCGTTAAACCGACTGCTGGAATTTCCATGACGGCCGTCCATTGCACTGACTGACATGATGGTCCCGTCTGAAATTGAATCAAAATGTGTATCAAGAGATTTCAATAAACCGAACAAACCGTGAGTTGTAGATGTCAGATGAGCCTCTTGAGTTTCATTTTCCCAACCTACACCTGCCAAACGAAGTGGTGCAAGATGCAGTAGTGCCGCAACTTCACCAATCTCGGCTAGTGAAGAGCTGACCTCACTGAGTTGCTCAGGGTTTCCTGGATTGACACGAATAATATCAACTGGGCCGTCTTTCTCAACCTTAACCTTTGAAACAATACTCGGGTCAAGCATGACTCGAACCGCTACAATTCCGGCCTCCACTAGAATATGGCACAGCGTATCGGCAACCCCCCAGGGGTCGTCTGTTACTGCAATGACTTTGCCTTCAATCTCAAGGGGTGATTCCGCCTCGGGCTCCGCCTCCTCCGATTCAACTTGCCAACGTCGAACTCCTGTCTCAATTCGATTTGCTGTAAGTGGGGGTTGTTCTAAGGAATGAGTATGAGCAACATTTTCCGTTTCTGGGGGTGATAATTCAATGGTGTCTCGTGATGCCTCAATCATGGTGTTTTCGGATAATGATTCGGACGAACCCGAACCCAAGTAGGCAATCATGTGGTTCAATGTGG
>TARA_B100001121_G_scaffold149390_1_pt1 | contig 19290 bp, 17 predicted proteins | sample TARA_B100001121 | Tara Oceans TARA_B100001121 (sample SAMEA2622817) | marine metagenome | biome: marine biome (ENVO:00000447); feature: surface water layer (ENVO:00002042); material: "saline water (ENVO:00002010), including plankton (ENVO:xxxxxxxx)" | depth 5 m
TCTAGGGGTATTTACCACCCCAAACCTTTAGTTCGTTTTTTTTCTGCTCAAATTGTGGGTGGGTTTTCTTCTTTTTTTAGTGTCCACTTACGCCAGACAACCTCGTTCTAAAAAGGAAAGCATATATCAATTTGAGCGTCAGTATTTATGTATGTAAGGGGTCAAAAAATGTAAGGAACATAATTAGACACTAATTACGAATATCAGCCCATAGGGTATCTTTTGGTTTATCAGCGCGTATTAACCCAATGACCAATAATACAAAAGTAGTTATTGGAAATAAAAGAATTAAAAATAATGGGCTTGATGTTAATGTCTCTATCATATTTTTATTTTACTAATTTGAAATAGGTCGTGCTACACACAAATATTTTTGTCATATATAAATCTTATTGTTTGTTTTATGTATGGCTCAATAGCTTACAACGAGAAGTATGAATTAAAAATCATAGAAACTAACTGCGTGTCTTGTGGTCTATCAATGGAAACAAGAAAAGGTTTACCTAAGTATTGTCCAGCTTGTTTACAAGAATATCCTGCACTTTTAGAACACTATAGAAAATATTTAAAAGGAACTCCAATAGCTGATTTGTTTTACGAATAGTAAAATTTAAGTATGGGAATATTTAAGCGTGGTAATCCAATAACAGAAAAGCAAATGGAAATACTGCAAAGGGTTGTTGATAGTAAAGGCTCAAGAGATGAACACTATGAATACAAGCCTTATGTTGTGAAGATGTTTCATTTCAAAACATGAACTTTTTAACTAGAGTTGGATTTTCAAAATATTCTGAAGCATAAGTTTGGAAGAAGAATGAATCAAATTATAAATAACAAAAACCATTTTCTTTTTTTAGCAATTATTTCAGTAGTGCTACTAAATTATTTTCAATTTTTTTTTAATTCAGAAACAATTAATTTTCTGTTTACTGATGACTTATGGGTAATTGTAGGAGGTAAATATGATTCACTTTTTGAAAAATATTTTTGTTGTAGTGTTATTAGTCCTTTTGCATCTATCTATTTTCAAACTTTATACTCTTTAAGTAGCACTGATCAAATTTTTATAAACTTATTATTTATTGTTGGACAATTGCTACCACTCAGCCTCTTTTCTTTAAAACATCTCCCCGTATCAAGGTTTGTGAAAACAGTTGCAATTATTTGTTTACTTTCATCACCAATGTACTTGAATTATTCATTAAGACCAAAACCATACATATTTGAAATAATTATTGTTTTTATCGTTATCAACTTATTTTTCAAAGTAATTGATACAAAAAATATAGGATTAGGTGATTTTTTACTTCTTTCTATTATGACACTTTTTTCATTAGTCACAGTAATCGTGGTACTAAGTTGTTCTTTACTACTTTTAATTAATCTTTTATTAAAAAAGAGGTCAGTAAGGTTTTCTATGTTTGGGTTTTCTTTGTTTACAGCAAGTACATTGTCTTTTTTCTATTTCGCAAATTTGTTAAAGAACGACGCATTAGATAACTTTTGGTCGTCATATTTTTTTCCTCTAGAAGGAGGATTAGATCAACAAATACGTTGGTTGTATTTTTCTTTAATTCGATTATTAAGTAAATCAGACCCAACAAATTTAGGTTTTTCGAATTTTTCTACAACAATTTCAATTATGTTATTACTAGTTGCTATTTATTCACTTATAAAAAATAATCGAATATTATTTTTCGTTATTTTCACATTATTCGCAATAGCTTTATTGCTTGCTGGTTTACAACTTTATCCTTTTGGGGGAACAAGAACAAATATTTATCTCTTTAGTGTTTTATCAATTTGTTTTGCCTATGCAATAGATCATATGTCAAAAATTAGATACTTTTCAGAAACAAATTTTCTTTTGATTATAGTTTTGATAGTATTGATATCTAATTTTAATAAAAATTCTATAAGTTATTCCAATACAACAAACTCTGTTAATAAAAGTACTGTTGAATTTATCATTCAAGATATCACTAAAGACAAAACTAAAGTTTTGATACACCACGGTTCTCACTGGTTTGTTGGAAATTACTTTCCAGTAGAAATTGAGATGGAAGAAATTAAGTTTTTTCCAAGTGAGGCGAGAATTCTTGGGTCTGGAGGTCTCTCAATACCAGCCCCAATTATATTAAACGAGCAATATATTCAATTATGTTATGACTTTCCCCAAACAAAAAGTTTAAATTGTCTTGATGTTTTAGAAAATTACTTGAAGGAAACAAAGATTGAAAGTTTTAAATTTGTTGGTTTATATATTGAAGATGTCGATTGGAAAGGTTATTTAGAAATTTTCAAAAAGAATAATTTCAAAATCGAAAAAATGGCTTCTGAAAATAATATTGTTTATTACTTACTAAAAAATAATTAATAAATTGACGTTTTAAAAAAAATATAATTTTTGATTATTATATGGTAATGAGAAACCTTACTGTGATTGTTCCTGTATTCAATGAAGAAACTTTTTTAGAACAGTCGCTTAATAGATTAATAAATCTCAATAAAGAATTTTCTATATTGATAATTGATGATTGCTCGTTTGATAATAGTCCAAAAATAGCAAAAAAATTTGAGGAAAAATATTCCAATATTCGTTTAATAACAAAAAACAAGAATGAAGGAAAAGGGTCTGTTCTTAAAGAAGCAATTAAACATACCAATACCGAATTCTGTGTAGTACACGATTCGGATTTGGAATATTTTCCTGAAGATATAGTTTCAATGTACAAAAAAGTTAACAAAGATTCCTTTGTACTGGGGTCTAGATTTATAGGCAATCTTGAACGGAAAAATATTTATAAGAGAACATACTATGCAAATAAAATTATGTCATATTTTTTTTCTTTAGTATTTTTTAAAAAAGTTACAGATGTAGCAACTTGCTACAAGATGTTTCCTACAAATTCGTTAAAAAACTATGACATAAGAGAAAATGGCTTTTCCATAGAAATTGAAATTTTAGCCAAATTATTAAAATCAAATTTAAATTTGATCGAAGAACCTATCAAATATGAAGGAAGAAGTTATGAAGAAGGAAAAAAGATTAAAGTTAATGATGGTATATTCTACTTGATTAACACATTGAAATACAGGTTTAATAAAAGGGGAATTAATTGAACTTTAGATCAAGTAAAGATTCAATACTAATCCTTGTGCTTATCGTTACACCAATTATTTTTAATGCAAATAAAATTTACTCTGAATATGTTTTTGACAATCTATATGAGCAGATCGTTTTTAAAAATGACTTTTTCGGAAGCAAGAATGGAACTACCATTTACCTTGAAAATATATCAGAAAACTCTTTAAGAACAATTGGAAGCAAGGAAGAATTTAGAAATTTTTTTGATTTTGAAAAAAAAGAAATTATGCACCCCTATAAACCGCTTTCCCGGAAGAGTGAGATTAGCAACTATAAAATATACGTAGAAATTTTCAGCAGATTCTCAATGAATAATATCTTGTATATATATTCTTTAAATGACCAAAAACTTATTCCAATAAAAAGCAATAGCCCATCTATTTTATCAAAATATATTAAGGAAGACCTAAGACTGGAAGATTTAGAATTAATAAAGCCTGTTTCGTTCAATTATATAGACTATTTAGATAAGATTAACGGTTTAGTAAAAAATGGATACGAAATAGTCTATGCTCCAATTGGTAAAGATTTAAAATTAACTGAAGATTATTTTAATTTTTTTGAATTTTCTAAAAATGAATTTGTCTATACAAATAAAAATTTTGATAAAATATTGATAGAGTTGAATAAAATCCTAACCTTCTCCGAAAATGAGTCTAATGTTGTAGAGAAAGATACCACTGATTCAAAAACAATTGAATATGTTTCAAAAATATTTGACTCTGTGTATGAGTCTACTCTTTACAAATCTAAAGAAAATAGTAACTGTCTTAAAATTTATCATCAAGGACATGGGGGAGATCCGTTAGATTTTGATTACTTTAAAAAACTAAAAAACTCTTGGATTGAGGATGGTTGTGATGTGATAGATTTTACTATGATTGGATATGGCAGGAATAACGTAGAAGTAACTATTCCAATTGGAAAAAATTCTTATATTAAATTATCACCAGAACTTTCAAGAATTCATGACAACTATGAAAGCCTGTATTATAAAAATGGTAACGATATCGTATCCCCTCTTTCTATATTCACTATAAATCAGTATTTCATCATTAAAGAATTGACAAAAGGTGGAAAATATAAAAATATTGATGCTGTTGGAATTTCAGGTGGCGGTTTAAATGTTATATTTTTGAGCCTTTTGTTGCCAGAAATTGATTATGTTATTTCAGTTAATGGTAGCTCTCCGATTGATCTTGATCCTTACTACGATAAAAATTTAGATTATGAACATATAGAATATTATCTTCCTGATTTTTACAATGAATACTCCTACTGGGAGCTTTATTTTGTATCTAGCCTTATGAATTCTTTAAACGAAAATAGACAATTACACATGATTTATAGTGTTTTTGATTTTTGTTGTTTTGATTCCCCTGATTCGATAATGTTAAAAAATGCGATCGATCAAATTGATTTACAAAATTTATATATTTACTTAAATAATTCTGATAAACATGAAATTTTTCCAGAACAAGTATTTGATATTGAAAGATAAGAGATGAAAAAATTCTTCGAAAAAATGATATTAATTTTTGCATTATTTTATTTTTTGTTTTCCACAATTATGTTTTTTTATAGCAAACTTCCACAAATTGAGAGTGGGGTCGATATATTGAACTCTAAATATATAACAATATCAAAACCAAATCAGATATATCAAAATTATTTAGAAGTACCTGTATTTGATTCAACATGCAAATATTCAGAAGTTACAGCAATTGAAGCACTTGTTCAAAATGGAGTCAAAAAAGAGAACATAATTATTAAAGATTATTTTGAAAAAGGAATTTTTAATCCTGTAAGCATAGATTACCGTGATTTTAAGTGCTGGGATAGGATTGTGGGCTCAACATTTTCTCAAGGCACAATACTGGGTGAAGACGAAAAAATTACTTTATATTACAATGCGTATCCAGCTATTCCTAATTTGATTTGTAGTATTATATTTTTAGCTTTAGCTTTAAGAATTCAAAATAAATTTATACCTTTTAAATTTTTAAGTGATAACTTTCATCTAGTTTTATTAGCAACTACTTTAATTCAATTTTTTATATTTTTAAAATATATAGACGGATATTCAAAAATTTTTAAAGACACCAATTATTTGCTAATAATGTTTTCTATTTCTTATTTGTTATATACATTTATTATAAAAGGTAATAATTTAGTTTTTATACCTTCAGTGTTGCTGATTTTAATTAGTTTTTTTATTCTAATTTATAATAATATCTCAATTAATGCAATCTTTACAGATTTAGATGTATATCAATCACAGCTTCCTATTTCATATTTTCAATTTGAACAAATAAAAACATATGGAAAACTGTTCAGTTGGAATTCTAATTTAGGTGCGGGGTATCAACTAGCTGGCCAATATGCATCAGATTCATTGATCCGACAAATTCTTTTTTCTGTTTCTCCCAATTTTAATTTTGCCACTAATTTATATTTCTTCATAAATATTGTGGTTGGAGTTTACTTTTTTGCATTGTTTTTGAAAGAAGTAGGATTCAGCAACTATGTGTCTCTATTAGGTTCATTTATTTTTTATACAAGTAATCAAACTATCGCTTGGTCAACTTTTTTACACTATCCTGCTTTCTTATCAAGTTTTTCTTTATTGATTTTCGGTATAATAATTTCGAAGAAAAGGCCTTTTTATTCTAAATGTTTAATTATTGGTAGCTTCTATATAATTTCAACAGGAGGTCATTTACAAAATTTATTTTTTCTATCCATTTTTAGTTTTTTAATTGTTGTAACAATTTATTTTATAAAAGACTTAAATGAAAAAATACTCTTTAAACCTACTATATTTACAATTGCTATTGGAAGTTTGATGAGTATTTACATCATATCTCCATTTTTTGAATTAATAACTAATGTTGGATCTAGGACTTCATCTGATGAAACAATCTACTTGACCTTAAGCAGTTTTAGCAATTTTTTTAATAACAAATTTTTAAGGGAGAGTTGTAATTTAATTTGTGGACAGTCGATCAATGACCAACTGTTTGTGTCAACTTTATTGATATTTATCTTTTTACTAATAAAGTCAGATTTTAAATATATCAAACAATTTTCAATTTCTTTATTTATAAGTTTTTGTTTACTAGGTTTTAAAAATCCAATCAACAATTTTTTAATTGTTGTTATTCCCGGTCTTGATTTTGTTTCAAACTGGCAAAGAGTAGCTCCTTTTCTGATTTTTAGTGTAATTTTGATAATATTGCCCAAGCTTGAAGCGTTTCTGACAAAGAATAATAAAAAACTTGTGATGTCAGTTATCCTATTTTCTGTAGTTTTAAGTGCTTTAACTAGAGTAAATGCTTTCTATAATACAGAAATGATGGGAACCCGTTACACGGATTTATATTTAAACATTCAGGAAATAAATAATAAATTGACTGATATTGACCTTACCGCTAATAATTCGAGAATATTGTCAATATGCAACTTGTCTGATAGCACACCTGTGGTTGCGGACATTAATTTGATTCTTGAAAGTAATCTGTATTGGGCTGGTCTTTATGAAAGTTTTCCAAATAAATATTACAATCAAAGATTTCTTTCAATTGTAGAAGCAAGCTCGATTATTAAGGATGATGTAGGCGGGAGGATATACACTCACAAAGAAGGTGATAAAATTAACACAAGTAATTTAGATCAGTTAAACATTGAGTATCTGATTTCATTTAAGAGTTGGGAAGAAGGTAAGTGTGATTTTGATAAAACAAACTTAACAAAAGTTTTTAACAAAGAAGAGTTAACAATTTTTAGAGTAAATGATTTTGAACCTATAATTCATCAGGGATATATAAATGGACAATATGTGATTCCAAACAATATTAACAGAGTAAATCCCGAATATATTGAAATTAATCTTAATAATTCAAATAGTGAATATTTGTTCTTTAATGAGACTTATTCAATGTACTGGGATGCAGTTGTAGACGAAAAACAAGTAGAAATAATTAACAATAGAGGTTTTATGTCTATCAAGATTAAGGGTCAAAACAAAGAAGTTTTACTGAAATTTAATAACAAAGACTTTTACAAAAATATTACTTCAATTAAAAATTATTTTTATAAATGATTTATAAAAATAATTTTGATAAATATTTCATTTTTTTAATTCTATTTCCTGCATTTTTAATGTCCCACCGCTCTAATATAGAGAAAATCGAAACATGGTGTTATAGATTTTGCGGATCTGGAAATCAAAATACTGTGTTTCTAGCACTTTTAACCATAGTTTGTTTATTTTTTATATTTCTATTCCTTAAGTTTTTTGATGATTCACCACTTCAATGGTTGTTGCTACTTCCTTTAATTTTTCCTATTTCTACTGCCAAAGGAAATGAAAATCGTGAACTTGGATTAGCTTATTTGCAATCTAACAATATGGAGTTTTTACTTGACTGGAATGGTAATATTTTTAGCGAACAATTCCTATATAATCTAATTTTTAAGAACATAGGTTTATTTTTTAGCAATTATGTTAATTTTGTATTTTTTTCAAGGTTGTTAATAGGTATATTCTTTGTCTACACAATTAATAAAATATTTTCTAATTACGATAAATTACACGTAATTCTATGTATTTACATTGTAAATATATTTTCTTTATCATTTGGAGGTGAGTATCTCTTATTAGGTGCTTCACCTAGAACAATTGCCTACTCGTTTGGCTTTCTTACAATATATTTTTATATTAAAGGCAATAAGTTGTACTTATTGTTTTCAATAGTTGCGTGCTTGTTTCATCTGCATGTTTACTATTTAATGGTTCTACCCTATCTATTTTTTTCTTCATTACAAAAAAAAGAATACCAAACCACGCTACTGAATACTGCCTCTGGATTTTTATTATTAGTATTTTTTCTTTTCACTGATTTTAATACCAAATCGAGATCTAATTTTTTTAGTAATAATTTTGCCCAAAATGCTGAAGGTATATATATAAATAGAATTATTGCAGAACAAATTATCCCCTTTCATGTTAGGCCTTTTAATTTTGATGAATTGAATAATCTTATTGGTATTAACGAATATTGGAATATAGGGTTTGTAAATCTCCTAATAATTTTTGTAATTTATATAAATTCCGATAAAAATTGGTCATCTCACTTTGCGTTCATCGCAAATATTAACTTTATATTTCTTGCAATTGCTTTGCTAGTAGCTTATGTCGACAAAAATGGTTTCCTAATAGCTCTATATATGTTTAAAACAGCAGTCTTTTTTTCATTATTTTTATTTATTAATAACAAAATTAAAATCAGTATTCCAATCTTTGCAATTATTTTTTCTTTAATTTTTACTAATTGGTTTTTTGAGTTTTCTTCTAATTATTTAGAAACAGAAATAAAGAATAATAAATCAATGATTATTGAGGAGTATGCAGCAAGTGAATCGATACTTGTTATTGACAACAATTTAAAACAGTTGTTTTCCAATAACTCTATTGAGCACAATTTTGAGGATTATTTTACAGGTAATAATTTAATGGATCTAAATGAGATTATTTTAAGAAATAAACTAAATCTTAATGCAAATTCATTCTGTGATGAACTAAATACAGAATTAGACTATTTTGTAATAAGTCCAACTTTGCTTAATTGTAAAGAATTTTACTTATTTACAATTAACACTAACTACGGCAATGCTGGAATTACAGGTGACCCATTTTTAAAATATAATGAAAATAATGGAGAAAATTTTTGTTCTGAAAGCTGTATTAGGTTTTATAAAAATAATTAATCTGAGGATTGAATTACTCCTATTTTTCGTAGGCCCTCAGATGCTTCGGGAAAAGAGGTTTGGACGTTTTCTTGGGTTTTAAACCAGTCAGTATATTTTTTTATTCCTTCATTTATTGAGTAATTAACTTTCCAATTGTAGTTTCCTAACTTAGTTGAATCATGAATAAAGTGTCTGGAGTCTCCATATCTAAACTCTTCAGAAATTTGAGGTGTAACTTTGCTGTTTAACTCTTTACAAAGGGATGTTGCTAAATCAATTACTTTAGTTGGAGAACCTGTGCCTACGTTAAAAGATTCTTGTGAGTCAAGGTTGCTTTCAAGTAAAGTGACATTAGCGTTTGCGACGTCTTCTACAAAAATAAAATCTCTTGTTTGATTTCCATCTTCAAAAATTAAAGGGCTTAAATTGTTTTCAATCATTGATGAAAATATTGAAAATACTCCTGTATAGGGATTGTATATTGACTGTCTTGGACCATAAGTTACTGCGTATCTTAAAGCTGCAACTGGGATATTGTAAGTTTTTCCAAATGCTAAACCTATCATCTCTTCAAAATATTTACTCAGAGCATAGGGTGAAACACCATATGGTTCAAGATCTTCAGTAAAAGGAACGGGTGTGGCGATTTCACCGGAAGAAGGACATAAAACTTCCCATTTTTTTTGTTTTAATTGTTCTACTGGCCTAGGCTCAGCATGAAAATTTCCTAATTTTTTTGAGTTGTAAAGTCCTTCACCAAATATTGCCTGAGAAGAAGCTAGGACAAATTTTTTAATTTCAATACTTTCTTCACGTATCACTTCAAAAATTTTTGCAGTACCTGATGTGTTTACATCAAAGTAGTAAGAAATAGAATTTGTAAAGCCTCCAAATGCTGCCTGATGAGAAATAGTGTCAACACCTTCTTTTAACGCTTTTTTAACATCATCATAATTATTAACATCTCCTTCAATAAAATTTGCTTCTTTTGGTATCCAATCTGGTTTACCATTTGGATGGGTTTGTATATCAAGATTGTCTAGAATTACTACTTCATGTCCATTCTGAAGAAGTTTATCTACAATGTGAGAACCAATTAATCCGGCTCCCCCTGTAACTAAACACTTCATTATTGTTCTCTTTCGTAAGCTTTGTTATAACTAAAATTATAAAAAGATTCATGATTTAAATTATCACCAAAATATATATCTAACCAAGCTTGTAGTGACATTATTGACCAAAATTTTCTTGCATATGAATAATCTTCACTAAATATTTTATTTTTTATATTTTCAATATATTTTGAGTTAAAAACTCCATAATCTTCTATTTTTTTCTCTGATAAAAGATCATTAATAAAGTTCTTATTATTTTTCTCAGTCCAGTACTCAATTGGTGGTATAAAGCCAACTTTAGGATTTTTTAATACGTTACTTGGAACTATTTCACTTACTGCATTTTTAAGTAATAATTTTCCTTCATCTTCTGAATACTTTATTTTAGGATCTATTCCAATTACATAATCAACAAGATCAATATCTAAGAATGGAACTCTTGACTCAAGAGAATTAGCCATTGATAATTTATCTTCAACAACTAATAAACCTTGTAAAAAGGTGTTGAATTCAAATGCAAAAATTGTTGACAATGCATTAGATTGTTTTGATTTTACTAATTCTTCTTCATAATTATCTCGAGCCAAGTAATTATTTTTAAAAATAGAATTTTGTTTAAATGCATACTCAGTTTCATTAGAAGAAACTACTCTGCACCACCATTCGAAATGCTCATCTTTATTAATTTTATTGCTTGATGTAAATCCATATCTCCATGGATATCCCCCAAACAGTTCATCGCTTCCTACACCTGATAGTACGACTTTAAAGTGTTGGCTAGTTGCATTTGATATTACCAAATTTTGATATGAATAGCCCATTTTTGGCTCGTCAAGATGAAAAATAGTTTTGTACAGTGTATCTGATAATGAAGGTTTATTTAATAAATAAATAAAATGTTCAATATTAAGAGCTTTAGAAGTTATTTTTGATAGCTCTTTTTCATCAAGGCCAAATTCAGGATTTGATTGATCGTTTTCATAGCCACAAGTAATTGCTGCAAATTTTTGCTCTGTTTCATTAGCAAAGCTTGTAATCGTACTTGTATCAATTCCAGAACTTAAATAAGTCCCTATGGGTACATCAGAAATTAGTTGTCTACTTACCGCAGTTCTTAACCTGTCAACTAATTCATCTTTTGAATACTTGTTTTCAAGATTTTTATCTGAATATTTCCAATATGTAATGTTTTCTGATTTATTATTTTGAATTACAACTATTGATCCTTTGGGCATTAATGAAACATTTTTAAATAATGTTTTTGTTCCAAAAATATTTTGAAAGGTTAAATAATCATATATTGATTCATAGTTAATCTCTTTTTTAATAGATCCAAATTTTAACAGAGATTTTATTTCACTTGAAAATGCAAATATATTTGAGTCCTCATAAGTGTATAAAGGTTTAACTCCAACTTGGTCTCTAACTAAAATTATTTGATCTTCTTTAGAGTCATAAATGCAGATTGCGAACATACCATTTAATTTCTTAGGAAAATTAATACCATATTTAATGAACATTGGGATGATAATTTCTCCATCCGAGCTGGTATTAAAACTCCACTCGGATAGATCACGTTTTAATTCATTAAAATTATAAATTTCTCCGTTAAATACTGCTGTATACCTTCCGTCAGGGGATGTGAAGGGCTGTGATCCATTTTCAACATCCAAAATACTTAATCTCTTAAATCCAATTCCAATTTTTAATGCCAGAGAGTTTTGTATATCTTCATTTGAGCCAGATACGCTTTCATGTCCATTTTGAGTTTTAAAATAATAACCTTCACTATCAGGGCCTCTATGCTGGAATGAATTTGCTGAACTAACTAGATTATGATCAACTAAGCCTTTATCTATTTTTGAATAAAAACCTGTTATTCCACACATTATGTTTTTTTGAAATATTGTTTAATTTTTTCGCATACATAATTAACGTCCTCTTCTTCCATGTAAGGATATATGGGAAGTGAGACTTCATTGAAACATATTTTTTCGCTGTTAGGAAAATCTCCTTCTTTGTGTCCTAGATATGAAAATGCTTTTTGTAAATGTAATGGGATTGGATAATGTATTCCAGTACTTATTCCTTCTTCTTTTAAGTAGTTGATAAAATTTTCTCTATTTTCAACCAAAATAGGATAGAGATGATAAACGGGTTCTGTGTCTTTTATTTTTTTAGGAAGTGTAATTTGTTCAATGGTTGAAAAAGCATCGTCATATATCTTTGCAATCTTCCTCCTTTCGATATTCCATTCCTCTAAAAGTGTAAGTTTTGAATCAAGAACTGCCGCATGAATTGTATCTAGTCTAGAGTTCCATCCTAAAATTTCATGTTCATATTTTGAGAGTCTTCCACCATCTGCAAGTTTCCGGCATAAAATAGCTAATTCGTCATCGTCAGTAGTTATTGCTCCAGCATCACCAAAAGCACCTAAATTTTTCCCAGGGAAAAAACTATAAGTTGCAATTTGACCAAAAGTTCCTGTATTCTTGCCGTTAATTTTTGCTCCATGTGATTGAGCTGAGTCTTCTATCATCCATATATTTTTTTGGTCCAAAAAGTTAAATATATTCTCAACATCAAAAGGAAAGCCATATAAGTGAACTCCAATAAGTCCTACTGTATTTTTTGTAATTTTATCTGAAATATTTTCTGTTGATATTTGCCATGTATCTCTATTAACATCTATAAACTTTACTTCATTTCCAATTCTTGGAATCATAGATGCTGAAGCTACATAAGTAGTAGGTTGAACTAGTACATCACCAGTTGATTTCAAAGATTCCATTGCAATTAAGAGCGCATCTGTACCATTGGATACTCCGATTGCATGTTTCACATTTGAATATTTTTTAAAATTATCCTCAAATTGTTTAACAAAGTTTCCTTTTATGAAAGCATTGGACTCAAGAACAGTTTCAATATTTTCATTTATAAGGTCTTTTATTTTATATATCTGTAATGTTAAATCGTTAAACTTTACTTCTCTCATTCTTCCTCTATTTTAAAGTTTTTAAATTTATTTCTTTGCTGTAATAAGCTGATTAATTCTTTTGGTACCCACGTAACATCATGAAGGTTAATGCCTTTGGCGGATCCTGCTATACGTGGTCTATGAGAGATATTTACTTGGACTTGATTAAATTTCATGATTGATGATAGGAAACCCATTTGTACTTGAATAAATGCAGATTTCGAATCAAGATATTTTTTTATTTTTTTAAAAGATTCATTTCGAATCATTACTGCTGAATCAACATCGTTTGGAATAAGGTTAAATAGTTTTTTAGAAATAAAATTGTAGAAAAATGAAACTACTTTTCTAAAATATGGGTCGTTTCTTGGAACCCTATTGGTCCATACGATATCATTGTTTTTTAAGTTCATCACAAGTTCAGGTATAGAGTTTGGGGGAATTTGTCTGTCTGACGGTAACATATAAAGAACATCTGCATCTGTGCTATTCCAACCTACAAGTTGACTTGGGTGACAGCCAATATTGCTAGCATTATCTATTAATTTTACAGAATCATACTTGTTAATTAGTTTTTCTATAACTTGTAAAGATTTATCCGAGCTTTTATCATTAACAATTACTAATTCTAAAATATCAGGTTGGTCTCCTAAAAATTCGATACACTCCTCAATCATTAGATGAATATTCGATTCCTCATTGTAAGTAGGAATGGCAATAGAAATTTTATTAAAATTATTTTGTTTTAAAACATCTCTTAATAAATTCAACCTAAAAGGCTTTCTTGAGCTTTTTCTAATACTTTTACTATTTCAAGACCATTCTGTGAATCTGATATTGGGTGATTATCATGCTTTATCCAATCAACAAAAGCTTGGATTTCTACTGCAAGAGGCTCTGCAGATTTAATAGATGGTGAATAATATTCACCATCTATTATTTCAAATCTTGAATTTTTTCCTTTTTCGCTTTTTATAATTTTGTCCCAATCAACACCTTTTTCGTAAACAGTAATTTGGTTTTCGATTTGGGTATCATCAAAAACAATCATCCCTTCAGAGCCTACCACAATGACTTTTCTTGACTTTAATGGATGTAACCAACTGTTGTGAACAAATCCTGTTACATCATTTTCAAAACCTAAGTGAATGTATACAATATCATGCATACCTTTTTTGATAAAATCATTACCGCTCGCCATGATGCTAATAGGATAGCTTCCAACTAGATATGAAATAATCGAAAAGTCGTGTGGTGCCAAATTCCACATTACATTAATGTCTTGCCTGATTTGACCTAAATTCAGTCTTTCTGAATGAATAGTTAAAAGATTTCCAATCTCTCCTGAATCAATTATTTCTTTGATTTTTTTAACAGCAGCATTATACAAATATGTATGCCCAACCATAAGCTTTACTTGTTTTTCTTTAGAAATTTTAATTAACTTTTTACAATCATCTTCAGTGGTTGCTAGTGGCTTTTCGATTAAAACATGTAAGCCTTTTTCGAGAAGCTTTTTTCCTATTGAAAAATGAGTTGTTGCTGGAGTGGAAACTATAGCCGCATCATGATCAAAACCTATTTCATCAATATCACTAAAAATAGGAATTTCAGGATAATCTTCACTAATTTTTTTATGGAGATCTTGATCTATTTCTAAAATACCACTAAATTCAACATCTGAATTTTCATTTAAATTCCTCGCAAGATTTGGTCCCCAATAACCATACCCTACTAACAAAATTTTTATTTTTGACATATTTGAATAATGATAGCAATGTTTAAATTAAAAAATTATGAAAGTTTTATTACATATTTTGAAATATTTCTATCCAATATGTTTTATTCTATTTAAATATGATTAAAGACAATAAATTCTCACCAATTATTGTTTCTGTTTTTTTTGTGGCCTCAGTAAAAATCTCAACACTTCTAATAAAAAATTTTTACTCAGAAAATGTACTATTGCAAAATATTGGAACTGCAAATGGTATATTCTCAAAACCTGCTTCCAATTTCCCAAATTTTTTAGACTACTTTATAGTCATTTCATACATATCTATATTGATACTTTTATATAAATTTGACTGGTTCCTAAATAACAAAAGTATTAAAAATATATTTTATTTTTCAAGTATATTTTTAGCTTTACTACTAATTACAACATCGATTGTATTTCAAGAATTTAGAGGCTGGGATTTGTCTTTGTATTGCGTTACAGATATCTCAAAAGACATACGGGATGCCAAAGTAAATATTTATGATTTTGAATATCAAAAAATTAAACCAGGCCTGTCTCCATTAATTTGGTTGGTATACAATAAAATTTGTAATTTTAGTGTTGGTGGTTTTAGTTATCTAAATATTTATTTTTGGATTCAAATGTTTTTTGGGACTGCATTAGTTATAAAATACTTCAATTTTTCAATATTAGAATGCATCTGTCTTTCTACAGGATTAAATCTTTCAATGCTTGCAATGGTCAGGACAGGGAATTATGGATACATTTTTGCAATTATAATGGCTATTGCACTTAGAAATTTAGTACAGGGGCACCGAGTTAACATAAATATTGTTTTACTTGCTGTAATAACTTTCTTTAAATTACAGTATTTAGTGGTTATATTTTTATTTCTTATATTGCAAAAAATGAATTTAAAAATGTTTCTAAACATCTCAATTAAGTTCTCTGGAATTTATTTGGCCTATTTTGGACTACAACTCTTAATATTTAGAAAATCGTTTACTGACTTTATAAATTTGTTGATTAACGGATACCTTACAAATGAGTTAGGTTTTGAAGCTGGTATTAATAATCCCGTTGTGTCACAGTTTATTTCAAGATTCTTTATTGTGAATTTAAATATAGGTATATTTATAGTTTTAGTTGTAGTTGTAGTTGGAATTTATTCTTTAAAAAACAACAACTCAAAGTTTTTAATTGCAACAAGCCTGTTTAACAGAAATAAAAATTATGATTCAAATTATCTACTTACTGCCATTGAGAATAAATTTGTAACTGAGTTTATTTTTGTATTTTGTTTTGTACCAAACATTTTATTCTTGCTTGGAAGTATTTTTAGCTTAGGTCCTCTAAGTGAATTGCTTTATGTTCCTGGACTTTTTTATGTTGTAATGTTGTCAAACAAAAGAAGCTAATATATAAACTACAATGATTGAAGAAATTTTAAGTTTAAACAAAATTAATAGAGAATCTGATATTGATTATAATTTTAATTTTTCAAAATTTGATAAAGTACACTTGCAATCACCATCATTAATAAAAATAAAAGAGACAAAGGATCGTCAAAAACATTTTGTACAATTGACCAAAATTTTAGAAAAAAATAATTTTGTAGATCAAATAGAGCTTACTGAAAGTGGATTTATCAACTTAACACTTCATTTATCTGAAGTTTTAAAATACTTACAAAAATCCAAGGATGAAATATTAAAAATAATAAAAGACAATAATCCCAAAAAATATATCTTTGATTATGGTGGCCCAAACATTGGCAAAAGCATGCATGTTGGGCATTTAAGGCCTTTAAATATAGGAAGAGCTTTATACAATATTTATAAGATTTCGGGAAATAACTGCACATCTGATATTCATCTTGGCGACTGGGGTATGCCAATTGCTCAAATATTAACTTACTGCTACCAGAACAAAATTGAAATAAAATATTTAAGTGATGAAAATCTTCAAGAAATCTATCCAAAAGCGAGTAAGCTCACATCGGAAAATCCTGAGTTTAAGAATAAAGTTGCGCAAAATTTATCAAAATTAAATGAAAAAAATGAAAAACTCTATGATGATTGGCAAATTGTTTCTAATATAACAATCCAAAGTGTACAAAAATTACTTTTAAAACTGAATCATGAATTCGATCTATTTTATGGAGAAAGTACGGTTGTAGATTTAATTCCTCAAATGATAGAAAATCTTAAGAATAATAGTTATGTTAAACTTGACGATGGTGCATTGATTTCAAAGGAAAAAGTAGATCCTCCTGTCCTAATTCTTAAAAGTGATTCTACATACTTATACATGACAACAGACTTAGCTACCGTATTAGACAGAGAACAAAGAATATCTCCAGATGAATATTTCTATATTGTTGACAGTAGGCAAAGTGAACATTTCAAACAATTATTTTCAAGCATTAAATATTTTAATTTTTCAAGATCAAATTTTAAACATATAGGATTTGGAACTATAAATGATGCTGAAGGCAAGCCTTTCAAAACAAGGCAGGGTGACGTTTACCCTCTAGAAGATTTGTGGCAGGATATTTATAAAATACTGATAAAAAAGAATAATAAAAATAATGCTCATGTACTTACCAATTCAGTCTTGGTGTTTTCAGACTTATTAATTGACAGGAGTTCAAATTATAAATTTGACGTTGAAAAATTTACTAATACAGAAGGCAAGACTGCGATTTATATTCAGTACACAAGAGTAAGAATTAAAAGTATATTAAAAAAGTTTAATAAGATAGAATATTTTAACAATTTTGATAAAGCAAACTTAACTGAAACAGAAATAAGCTTGATATTATCAATTTTAAAGTTTTCTGATACTTTTAAAAGATCAAAAAAACACAATGAACCACATCATCTTGCAGAGTACCTGTATGAACTTTGCCAAAGATTTAATTCATTTTATAAAGAATCAAAAATTTTAGACGAAACAAACATCAACCTTCAAAACAGAAGACTTAATATTTTGATTATATGTCTAAAAATAATTGAAATTACTTTTAATATCCTTGGACTTGAGACAGTTGAGGAAATGTAAACTTAAACAAAAAAAAGGGTACCAAATATCCAAATAATTAAAATTAAACTAAATCCAAAATTATCAAAAAAAGAATATCTTGTAGCTAAATTATTTAAAACAAATAACGAAATAGGAACGATAATAAATCCAGCAAAAGAAGTCGCTTTAAATAAATCCCCGACTTCTTGGGAAACGCTCAAAGAGTTTGGAATAAAAATTTGAAATAGTACAAGAAATACTATAGAAATTAAAATTGTAAATAAAATGTTTGATATCAGTTCAGTAAAAGTTTTATTTACCAATTTAAAAAAATTCAGAAATTCTATAGGGAAAAATAATATAAAAAGTGAGCCAAAAAACAATATAAAAGCCCAAAAAAGACCCTGTCCAGACCAAGATGTTAAATTATTTGAGGTGTATCCAAAACTTTCCAACATCAAGTAAACTGAAAACCCAAGTAGACAAGTGCCAAGAGTAAATAAATATAAGGCAAGTATCGACCTAAATTGACTGAAATTAACAAAGTTGATATTTAATGTTTTTTGATTTTGCATACAGACATATAATAACGTTTATTTTCTATTAAAATAATGCTTACTATGGAATTTTTAGATACTCCAAACCCGAATGCAAAAAAAATATTGATAAATCATGATTTGAAAACTTCTATTTATTTAGATAATAAAACTAAGACATCATTTCAAGAGATCTCCATACTGTTAGAAATTTCAGGTATAGAAAACATATTTACCGGACCTGGATTTATTACAATAACAAAAAAAAGTTCAAATTCTTGGGATGACATAATCCAAAACTTTAATAGTAAATTTGATAGTATATAGTTATGCAAAACTTAAATTCTGATCCAAAACCAGGAAGATTAATTTTACCACTAGTGCTTATAGGCATGATTGCTACGACTTATACTTTTATAAATAGAGTTGCAACAAATAATAACATCGAATTAGTCACAATTGACACTACAACAACATCTATATCTGAAGAAGTAGTAGACACAACAACCTCAACTACAACTACAACTATTCCAGAAGATGTTGTAAATTATCTCGAAGAAATTACTGCTGAAAAAATTCAGGCAATTGAACTAGGAAAAAAAGTTCTAGAAACTAATCAACGTTGGAATGATAAAACAACCACATATCAAGAAGCTCAACAAGAATTTCAAGAATTTATTGACGATTTTGCTAGTTTTGTAGATATATTCACTAACCCTGGCCCTCCAAATTCAAACTCTTCATTAGTTTCAACACATGAAGAACTAACTGTTCTAATTAACCTTATTGCAGATGATACAGTAGAGTTGCTTGAAGGGCTTACCGCACCAGATACTGGTGAGAGAAGATCCGCTGCACTAGAATCATTTAATAGTAATTTAGATCTTTTTATTGATAAAGTTGAGCAGGTTGTTGCATCAACTTCTAGCTAGAAGCTGCTGAACAAACGGTATCAATCATTAACATAGCGATCACATAAGGATCACCATTAGCATTAG
>TARA_B100001121_G_scaffold43285_1_pt1 | contig 19020 bp, 18 predicted proteins | sample TARA_B100001121 | Tara Oceans TARA_B100001121 (sample SAMEA2622817) | marine metagenome | biome: marine biome (ENVO:00000447); feature: surface water layer (ENVO:00002042); material: "saline water (ENVO:00002010), including plankton (ENVO:xxxxxxxx)" | depth 5 m
AGTATATATCTAAAGGTTGGTATTTCTATCATTTAGTACGCAAGTTTTTGACTCTCAGTTCTCGCGGCATCAAATTTATTATTTTTTTCTGACTTTCCTTGTTTTGAATGCAAATAGACTTCATCGTGATTAATTGTATTATTGAGTTAGAATATGGGAGATGTGCAGATTGTTGTCTCAAATGAGAGGGATTTTAATATTTCTGTTTTTATTTTTAATTTTAGGGACTTTAAACTTCGCAGAGGCTTCTGAGCCAAATGACCAGTATGGAGAAGCTACTTTAGTTCTCTATAATCAGAATGTTGCTGATTCCAGAAAATTGGCTGCCTATTACTCAAAGGTAAGAAATATACCATTTTCTAATCTTGTTGGTTTTAAATGTCCAACGAGTGAAATCATAAGTCGTTCTGATTATGAGAAATTGATAATGACTCCGCTAAAAGATCTTTTCCAAAAAAATCATTGGTGGGAAAGCTCCAAAGCAAAGGGTTCCGAAAAAATAAGTTCAAACGGTAGGATTAAATTTATAGCCATTATGTATGGTATGCCTCTAAAGATTTTATCTGATCCAGTTAGGAGAAAATCTGGTAATTCGGGTACAATTAGAGGTCATGGAAATAATGATGCCTCAAGTGTGGATTCTGAAATCGCCTGTTTAGGTATTGAATTAAAAAAACTTAACGGGGCTATTTCAAATCCTTATTTTAGATCTTCGAAAGCTGGAGGGAGTCCTAAATCTCTTCTGGTATCAAGAATTGATGGTCCAGATTTTGAGAATGCTAAACGATTGATTGATGATGCCATTGCTGTTGAAGAAACCGGGCTATGGGGTAATGCTGTTTTAGATATAGCCAACATGGCTCAGGAAAAGGGGCAGGCATATATAACAGGAGACAGGTGGCTAGAAAATTGTGGAGACTTTTACCAAAGGGCAGGCATTCCGGTAATTTATGATAGATTTTCTTCACTGATTCCCGGAGGATTTCCTCTGGGTGACGACGTCATTCTTTACTTTGGTTGGTACGCGGCTAATGCCCAAGGGCCGTTTGCGAATACTAAATTTAAATTTAAGCGTGGAGCCATTGCTGCTCACATTCATTCGTATTCGGCAAGCACTCTCCGCACCACTCTTAAGCATTGGTCGGGTCCTTTAGTGGCTCGAGGGGCTTGTGCTGTTTTAGGAAACGTTTACGAACCATTATTGCAAATGACTACCTATCTTGATATTTTCAATGCTAGGCTTCTTGCTGGGTTTACTTTTGCTGAATCAGCTTGGATCGCGACACCTGTACTTTCTTGGATGCAGGTAATGATTGGAGATCCCCTTTATCAACCATTTAAATCGAATGTAAAGATATCTAAAGATATTGATTATGGTTATAAGGCGTTCAAGATGTCAGTCTTAAGTTGGGCTGAAGATGGTGACAAACTTAAAACACAGTTTGGGTTGGTTTCGAAAGAGATTAACGATGGTTCAATGCTTGAATTTGCAGGCCTACATTTTATGAGTAATAAAGATTATGCCAGTGCCATTGATTTTTTTACTAAAGCTCTCAAGATTTACAGTGACTCTACAGATCTCCTAAGGGTAAAAATTCATCTAGCTTATTCATTGACCTATCAGGGTAATAAAAAAGAATCACTAAGAATGCTCGATAAATTATCTAAAGAATATGAGGATTCGGTCAAAGGAGATGCCCTAAGTCTAATAATTAAAAATATTAAAACCGTAAAATAAAAATTTAAACGGCCTAGATTATTTTTAAATTTGTTCTTGCGGAGACTCATTTGGCACCGCTTGAGTTTCTCCTGGGTTTTGAATTTGTGGCAAAACATTTGCGACTCGTTCTTTCATCTCTTTTCCAGGTTTGAATTTTACGATTGCTCTAGGGGGAATAACAACATCAGTCCCAGGCTTGTTAGGATTTCTTCCAATTTTTTGTTTCGTCTCTTTGACTTGAAAAGATCCAAAGTTTCTAAGAACTACCTCATCTCCAGACGCAAGTGTCTGAGTGATTGTGTCTAACGTCTTTTGAATAACATCAAAAACTTGTTGTTGAGTCATTCCAGTTTCATTACTGATTTTCACCACGAGATCACGCTTGGTAGCCGTTTTCATTAAATTTTATATCGTCTATTTCTGATCCTTAGACCAGCTAATTGTTATTATTTATAAATTGATTCCAAATTAAAGGAAATATGGGGCTTCAATAGATAACGATGGGAATTCATTTAGCAAAATAAAAATGACTTTAAAATGCACTTTAATGTTCTAGTAATCTAAAGCCAGTGATCTGCCGTTTTGAAGTGAGTCTTGGCAATTTTTGATAATATTCCCTTCCCATGAGTCTTAACTAGTTGATCCCCAGCATCAATGACCCTAGAAGAGGCTCCCTTGGGTAGCTCTATACCTAGTTCTTTGGAGTTTTTATCCATCCAGTCGACAAAATGGTTTCTAGCCAATACCGAGGCAGCTGCCACGGCTACATCCTCTTCAGCTTTAGTTCTTTGCTCTAACAGTATTTTTTGACCTTTATTACCTAAAGAGGACTCGAGTACCGAGGATTTAGCAAATTGATCACTTAATGCTCTTTGGCATTCAGGTTTTTTTTGGCATAAATTTTCAATACATTTTGCATGTCCCCATGCTAGTAAATTATTAAGGTTTCCAATTTTACTATAGAGTTCATTATATTTTTCTGGACTAATTAAAATTATTTCATACTCAATGCCTGAACTTTCCTTGATGATTTTGGAGAGTTTTTTAATTTTTGAATCTGAAATCTTTTTAGAATCAGTGATTCCTGCATCAATGAGTGATCGTGCCAGATTTTTGTCTGTGTATGCTCCTGCGATAACAAGAGGCCCAAAAAAATCTCCTTTTCCACTTTCATCTATCCCGAAGTGGGGTTCAAACATTTTAGGAAAAAGTTGTTCTTCATAGTCCAGTTTAGCAAAACCTAAGATCTTAGGTTCGAGTATAAACTTAACGAATTCCTTAGTGTCTTTTCCTTGAATTAGGACTTTTGGCCCTTTTTCATAAACTGTTATATTGAGTCGATTCTTTTTTGCAGAAAAGATGGCGTAATCTTTATGTTTAAATTCGTAATTTTCCTGTTCTAAGATGTCACGCAATTGGTTAACCTGAGTCTCGTTAATTGGATGCGTGTATGAATTTATCTCTTTTGCCACGTACCGATTTAATCATAAGTTTGGCATGTCACAAGAATCGAAATCAAATAAATTAGAAGATCATCCGCTCATGGATGAATCAAAGCCTTTTAGGCGGCTTCTAACCAATTGGTTTTCTGAAAACGCAAAAGATTATCCATGGCGATCAACCTCAAACCCTTATGAGATCCTTGTATCAGAGATTATGTTACAACAGACTCAGGTAGTGACTGTTCTTGATCGAGGATTTTATCGTCGTTGGCTTGAGGTGTTTCCTGACTTTAAACAGCTTGCCGATGCTGAGGAAAGTGAGGTGCTAAGAATGTGGGAAGGTTTAGGTTATTATTCCAGAGCCAGAAATTTACATAGACTGGCAAAGATTGTGGTCTATGAATTGGAAAATCATTTTCCCAAGGACGTTGAGCAAATCGAAGCTTTACCTGGCATCGGTAAATATACAGCCGGAGCTATTGCCAGTTTTGCGTTCGACTCACCTGTACCCGCAGTAGATGCCAATATAGCCAGGGTTCTTGCAAGGCTTTTTGATTTTCAAGAAAGGATCGATACATCTGTTGGGCAAAAACAAATTTGGGAATGGGCAGCAGATTTGGTTCCGAGCTCGGGAGGGCGGATATGGAACTCTGCATTAATGGAGCTAGGCCAAACGCTCTGTGGTCCTAGAAAGACATTTTGCAATGAGTGCCCAATTGCTGAGAGTTGTCGTTGCGTTGAACCATTAGGGCTTCCCATCAAAAAATTAAAACAAGGAGTTACTAATATTGATGAGCACGTCATTTTAAATATCAGAAATGGGAAGGTTTTACTTGAACAAGAAACAGGTAACCGTCGCAAAGGAATGTGGAAGTTGCCATCGCGAGACAAAAAAGAGGTAACAAAATTAGATTTAATTACTACTCAGAATTATGGCATTACTCGTTACAAAGTGAAGATGCATATTTATAAATCTAAGAATGCCCAATTAAATGAAAATGAGAAATGGGTTAGTCTAGATGAATTAGCTTCATTACCCGTGCCATCTCCCTATCGCCGAGCTCTAGAATTAATCACCAAAGGTTAACTAAATAGAATGAAAAGGATATTCGATGCTAGTTTCATCGTGAAGGATATCAATAAAGAATGGTGGATTTATGGTGCCTTCTAAAATAGAGCGATTTGATATACTCGCCGTATCTCTCTCTACATCCACATGATTTAGTATAACCCCAGCCAAATGAAGACCCTTATCTCTTATGGCGTTCGCTGTTAAAATTGTTTTATTAAGAGCGCCTAATTTGTTGTCCACAACAATAAGGACATCGGAACAGAGTTCTGCGGCTAAATCTCCAACATGATAATCCGTGGTAATTGGCACTGCCCATCCTCCTGCTCCCTCAATAATAACATTATCATATGAACTCACGAGCTCTTGATGACACTTCTTAATTTTTGTAATATCAATTTCTTTTCCCTCAATTAATGATGCGGCTAAAGGAGCTGCTGGTGTTTTTAAGTGGATAGGGTTAATTAATTCAATGGATGAGGGTTCGGGATAAGATGACTTCAACAATATTTCCGAATCCTCGCGATCTCCGCAGGAAATTGGTTTAAACCCTACAGCATTTTCACCATTACTGACGATGGCCGAGATCAATAAATTGGAGAAATACGTTTTCCCGACACCAGTGTCGGTTCCTGTAATGAATAGATTGAGAGGTTTTTTCAATTTTTTCTTTTACACTCCGATTTGATTATGAATGGAATCCGCAATCTTAGATGCTTGTGATTCCACATATGCATGATCTTTACCTTCAACAAGAATTCTTATTTTTGGCTCTGTTCCTGAGTATCTAATTAAAACTTGTCCTTCATCACCAAGGCTTTTCTCGGTTTCCTCAATTAACGGTTTGGCTTCAAGTTCATTGATAGAAATTTTATTACGGATATCTAGATTAATAAGTTTTTGAGGGAATTTGTCTAAGCATTTCCTTAGTTCTGATAAAGGCTGATTGGTATCAATTACCGCACTGAGTGCTGCAAGTGCAGCTATAATGCCATCGCCTGTGGTATTATGATCTTTACATATAATATGACCACTAGGCTCACCTCCGAAATTTGAACCTATTTTTTTCATGACTTCCATGACATTGCGGTCACCTATGTCCGCTCTTTCAACTTTTCCACCATTATTGGCTATACATTCATCAAGACCAAAATTACTCATTTTAGTGGCAACTAAGGTTTTTGATTGAAGTAAACCTTTATTAAGCATGTGACAGCCAATGATGGCCATTAATTCGTCACCATCTATTGGATTAGCATTTTCATCACACATCAATATTCTATCGGCATCGCCATCATGAGAGATACCTATGAATGATTTGTCTTGCTCAACAATTTTCGAAATAATGTCGGGGTGTGTGCATCCGCAGGCTTCATTTATATTATCTCCATTGGGGGTATTGTGATGGCAGGTTAATTCTGCACCAAGTCGTTCAAGAATCATTGCACTTGATTTGAATGATGCGCCATTTGCAGTATCTAAACTTATTTTGATACCTTTTAGCGGCCTCGAGCTATTGTGAATTTCAATAAAAGACTTTGTCACCCTATCGACATAAATTTCGATTCCATCTTTTAACCTTTCTATTGTCCCAATTGAATCGGAAATGGGTCGCTCAATGAACTGCTCATCTGAGAGTATACGTTTTTCTAAATTAGCTTCTTGGATTTTTGACAACTTATAACCGTCTTTGAAAAAGAATTTGATACCATTATCTGGTGCTGGGTTATGCGAAGCTGAAACAACTACTCCAAGTGACGCGCCAATTTCTTTAACAAGCATAGCTATTGCAGGGGTAGGTACAATACCTGCCAATTTGACGTCTATTCCCGCAGAATTAAATCCCGAAGCAAGAGCGCTCTCAATCATATCCCCACTTCGTCTTGTGTCCTTTCCTATGATTACAGTTTTTTTTGTTTCTAACTGAGATGGAATCAGTTCTTTGGCAGAGAATTGTGCAAGCCTTAATGCTGATTCAGGGCTTAAATTTTCAATATTAGCTGTACCTCTGACTCCGTCAGTTCCAAAAAAATTCATTCTATTTGTTCAAGATTATATTTTAAAATACACTATATTGTTTTTTACAAAAGCGTCAGAGATCAAACTTAGGAATTCGTTTCTGGCATTTCCTCGTCTTCATTATTTTCTTCTAGTTCTAGAAGAGTGAGGAGGCGTTTTTGAAAAGTTGTTAAATCTAAATCGTGCTCAAGTTTCCCTTGGTGTGCAATTGATAAAGAACCATTTTCTTCAGAGATCATAATTGAGATTGAATCAGACTCCTCGGTGATTCCAATGCCTGCTCGATGTCTCAGTCCGATTCTCCGGTCTGATATCTCTTTTTGACTCACAGGAAATAAGCATCCGGCACCGAGGATTCTTCCGCCACGAAGAATAATTCCACCATCATGAAGGTCAGTTTTCGGATGGAAAAGGGTAAGAATAAGCTCAGATGAAAACTCTGCATCTATTTGTATTCCAGTTTCAAGGTGAGGTTTAAGTTCAATTTTTCTCTCAATCGCGAAGAGGCCTCCGTATCTTTTTGCGCCGAGTTGTCTAACTGCATCACTAAGTTTATCAATAAATTCTTTATCTTTTCCCTCCGAGATAAAGGAAAAAGCCCTACTTCCTAGTTGTGCTAGTATTCTTCTAAGTTCAGGCTGAAAAACTACAATCATTGCCATGGTTAGAAAAAAAGTGACAGCCATGACGAACCACGGAATTAACTTAAGATTAAAGAAAACGGAAGTGACCGTTATTATGATTAACAGGATGCTTAGAATTAGAAAGAATCTAGCCCATTTCTTTGATTTATTTCTTCGGACGACCCAGAAAATTGCCAATATGATAAGTGCAAGTTCTGCAAGTATTGGCCAATTACTAAAAAATTCCATTTTCACGATTTCTAATTATACAGCAGGTCTATAAAAAATGAAGTGATTGGATAGCAGGATTCTTCATTTCGAATTTATTATGGCCTCCGTCATGCGCATAGCGTTGAAATTATCTAAAGAATTATGGACTCTAAAGATCGTAGCTCCTAATTCCCGACAGTAGGAGGTAAGAGCTACAGTTGGCCACTCCCGTTCCTTTATGTCATTAGTTTTGAGTATTTTTGAAATGAAGGATTTTCTTGAAGCTCCAATCATTATCGGTCTTTCCAAGGACAAAAGATATCTAACGGATTTCAATAAATCCAAATTATGTTCGGTTGTTTTACCAAATCCAATACCTGGGTCGAAAATAATTCTTTCCTTTTTTATTCCGTTTTCTTCACAACTGTTTAACTGCTGATTAAAAAACTTCATGATATCTTTTACCACATTAGAGTATGATGGTTTTTCCTGCATATTTTGAGGATTACCAGCCATGTGCATAACGATCAGTCCACAATCAGAATTGGTTGCAACTTCAAGCATTTTTGGATTTGTAAATCCAGTAACGTCGTTAATTATCTCAGCCCCATTTTTTATCGCCTCTTCGGCAATTTCTGGTTTTGAGGTATCAATTGAAATTAATGTTTCATCTGATTTTCTTGAACAAAAAGATTGGATCGCCGGAATAACTCTATTTAATTCATCCTCGATCTTTACTTTATCTGCTCCCGGTCTAGTGGATTCACCGCCGAAGTCAATGATCCGGGCTCCATTTTCTTCAAGCCTGATGGCTTGATTAACAGCTTTCTCTTCAGAATAAAATTTACCGCCATCCGAGAAAGAATCTGGAGTGGTGTTCACGATGCCCATTATGATTCCCTGATCAGTTAGATCAATAATTTCACCTGAAATTGACCACTTCATAGCGGCCTTAGAAGGTTTGAAAATTGCTGAGTGTTGTGACATAATGTAATCTGCAGACATTTTCTGCTATCTCAACTAATGAAACCCTCTGTCATATTATTGTCTTTTTTTATTTTAATGGTTTTTTCTGCAAAGGCTATTACCCCAGTTGGTTTTTCTAATGACACTGCTGATCAGGTATCTAGAACAGTTGTTCACAAAGATGGTACCTATACAACTACGCAAAAAGATAAAGAGACTAGGACTCTAGTTAGAGAAACTAAAAAAAGAAATAACACCTTAATTATGAGAAGCGAATTTGCTCTTGATGAGTTTGGTAGAGAAAGAAAAGGTAGAGTTTTTGATGGCCAGAATAATCTTCTTTTTATCAGTGAATTTGTTTACGAAGGCGATGAGTTAATAGAGGAGAGAGTTTTTGATGCTAAAGGTAAGATGGTTAGAAGACTCATGTATAAAGTTAAGGTAGTGAGTAAACTTGATGGTCGCTCTCGGCCTGCTCTCGTTTCCTATCAGAATGGAAAGCCGATTGGAGATCTCGTTGCTCTTGATGACCCTTCTGTATTTAGCACTACCTCTAATCACGCTCATTCTTCTGAATCAAAAAAAGAGAGTGGCGAAAATCAATGGATCCGTTCAAAGGATGGATCCTTAGTTCCATTACCTTCTGGGGCTGTTCAATTTCCACGACCTAATGCAGGAAATACTAATTCTGTAAATAATTCGAGATCTGATCCTAAGCCAAAGAGGAAGCTCCGAATTTTTAAGCGCAACAAATAATTACAAGAGATGAAATCTTCTACGGCTCTGGGTTTTGTAATCTTTGCAGCAGTTCCAATGGGTCTAATGTTCTGGAATTTTAAGGGGGTGAAAACTGCTTACCTCGAGCGCTCTGAAGGTTTTGAGTCAATTGAACGAGAGCTAGAAGCAATAAAGCTTGAGTCTGCACGTTTAGAGGATGTTAATAACAACTTGATGCATCAAATAAGTATTGAGAAAGAGAACAATGCATCATTGATAAAAGAAAAAGAAGGCCTCGAATTACGATTAGAAAATTATAGGGATTCAGGATCGCCTGATTTAGGTGAGAGAGAGTGGACCGCAGATGAACTAAAAGCACGAAAAAAAATAGAGGAGCTAGTTGTAAAAATCAGGGAGTTGCCAATTAAGAGAAAGCTAAAATATCGCTATTCTAATTGGGAAGTTATGGCTTCTGCATTTTCTAAGATGCCAGGAATGGCAACAATGGATGAGGCTTCATTTCAGTCAAGGGCTTATGCGGCAATGGGTTTTGTGAATCCGGGGACGGATGTTAGATTAAGAACACTTGATTTGTTGAAAGGCCAGCTTGGGGCTGCCGTTTATGTTGGTAATGATACCATTTTTTTAAACGAAGATTCTTCAATCGTAAATTCATATGATGGAAGTGCTCTTGCGATTGAAATCGCTCGTGCATTACAGGATCAGCACTTTGAACTGAATACCTCCCTTGATGATTGGCTTTTTAATGATGATGCTAGACTTGCACTTTGGGCATTAGCTGCAGGAGATACTAACCTATTCAAAATTAGATATCAGTTGCAGAGTAATATTTCATCAACTGGAACAACTCAGGCAGCCACTAGAATGTCTAAGCAGCAGTTTGAGTTAATACCATCGTTTATTCGCGAGTATTATCTTTTTCCTTTTTCATTAGGTGATCGTTTTTGTCAGACTCTTTATGACAAAGAGCGATGGCAATCCGTTAATAACGCGATTGCAAGGCCTCCCTTAAGCACCTCACAGATTATACATCCAGAGCTTTTTGGCTCAAATGAAGACCCTAAACCTGAAAGGTTTAGATGGAACATTAATACTATTCAAATTGATGATGTTAATCCTATATGGAATAATGTAGCTGGCGAACTTGCAATTGCGCTTTTACTTAATCAAAGCAATTTTTTGGAAAGGATGACTGAATTGGGTCAGCCTGACATCATTAACATGCCAGAATTGGTCTCGAAGGGCATTGAGCATTTTTCAGAGAGAGACGGTTCTATAGCCGCTGCAGGATGGTTAGGGGACAGGTATCTAGTATATCCAAACGGTGAAGGGGAAGGTGGGAAGGATCATGTTTTTTGGATGACTAAATGGACAAATAAAAAAGATGCTAAAGAATTTTATGATGCCATTCTTAAATCTATTCAATTTCGTCGAAGTGTGAAATTAAATGAATCCGACGATGAAATGATTCACAGTGAATCAGGTGGGAGGTACATTTCTATTAAGATTATTGAAGACAACATGGTTCGTATTATTGATGCAGGAGATAAAAAATTTGCTGATAAAATTATTGAAAAATTTGAACCGTCTTCTCCATGAGTTTATCAAATGATTGGAAAAAAAATATTATATAGTGGGCGAGTTCAAGGAGTTGGATTCCGTTATGAATGCAAACGAATTGCCATGGGGTTTGAAGTCAATGGCACGGTTGAGAACCTTGATGATGGGTCTGTGAAGTTGTGTGTAGTAGGAGATGAACTAGAGGTGCAAGATTTCCTGAAAGAAATATTAATTAACTCCAACTTGTCTCATCATATTATTGATCATCATGAAGAGCTGTTACCTACAGAGGAGCTTCATGATATAAATGGGTTCTCAATTATCTAAATGCAAAACCATTAGTTGACTACTAAATTGACGAGTTTCCCAGGTACGACAATGATTTTTCTAATGGTAAGTCCATCTAGAAAGGGCTTAATTTTTTCAAGATTTTGGCATTGATTCTTAATTTCCTCTTCAGAGGCGTCCTTATCAATCATGGTTTTGTCGCGAAGTTTTCCATTCACTTGGACCACTATTTCAATTTCATCTTCGATTAGATATTTCTCATCGTATTTCGGCCAATATGATAAAGCTAATTCTTTTGGATCGCTCTCATTAGGAAATTGCGTCACTAGAATAGAATACAATTCTTCAGTTAGATGCGGAGCAAAAGGGTTCAATAATTGTAGAAATGTTCTCATTGCGTTCAGCGGTCTTTGATCAGACCCGGTGAATGCATTTGTGAAGACCATCATTTGAGCGATAGCTGTATTGAAATCCATTGATTCAATGTCAGTTGTCACTTTTTTAATAGTTTCATGGAGGACTTTGAGTTGTTTTTTATCAGGTTCTATATCGATAATTTTAGGTGTTAATTCCCAAATACCTTCTTGTGAATTTTCCATAAATAATCTCCAGACTCTTGCCAGAAATCTATGAACACCCTCAACACCTTTATTGCTCCAGGGCTTTACTTGTTCAAGTGGGCCCATGAACATTTCGTAAAGTCTGAGTGAATCAGCGCCATATTCTTTGATAACGACATCGGGATTAATAACGTTTCCTCTGCTCTTTGACATTTTCTGACCGTCTTCACCAAGTATCATTCCTTGATTAATCAACTTTTGGAAAGGCTCATTTGTGCCGACATAGCCCAGGTCATTTAATACTTTATGCCAGAACCTTGAGTAAAGTAAGTGAAGTACTGCGTGTTCAGTGCCACCAACATACAAATCTACATTCATCCAATAATCATCAGCCTCTTTAGCGATGAACCTATCGGAATTATGAGGATCACAATATCTTAAGTAGTACCAACATGAGCCTGCCCACTGTGGCATAGTATTTGTTTCTCTGACAAAGTCATCTTTATAAGATATCCAATCATCTGCTTTGGAGAGTGGAGGTTTTGCGTCTCCTGTTGGTTTAAAATCTTCTAGGTCAGGTGCAATGAGTGGTAACTCTGATGAATCTAATGGATGGTGGGTACCTTGATCGTCCCATACAATTGGGAAAGGTTCTCCCCAATACCTTTGCCGACTAAAAAGCCAATCTCGCAATTTAAAATTAACGGACTTATTGCCAAACCCATTGTCTGATAACCAGTTTGTAACAGTTGTTTTAGCCTCTTGCGTTTTTAAACCATCAATTAGCGGAGAATTAATTGCAATTCCCTCACCAGTGAAGCAATTCTGATCATCGTCAGTTTGTTCACCTTCATTTTGAACAACTTGTTTTATTTCGATTTCAAACTGTTTAGCGAATTCAAAATCCCTTTCATCATGTGCGGGAACCGCCATTATGGCACCGGTTCCATAAGACATGAGCACATAATCAGCAATCCATATGGGTACTTCCTCTCCATTGATAGGGTTTACAGCGTACCCTCCGGTAAAAACACCAGTTTTTTCTTTTGCCAGATCAGTACGTTCTAAATCGGATTTGCTTGTTACTTTCTCTCTATAATTTCTTACACTTTCAATTTGATCGTTGCTCGTAATTTCATCAACTAGGGGATGCTCTGGTGCTAGAACCATGTATGTTGCGCCGAAGAGTGTGTCCGGTCGAGTTGTGAATACAGTAATTTTTTCACCCGTACCTGGAAGCTCAAAATGAACATCTGCGCCTTCGCTTCTACCTATCCAATTCCTTTGTAAAGCTTTAATGCCCTCTGGCCAATCGAGATCTTCTAGTTCATCAATTAGTCTGTCACCATACTTTGTGATTCTTAACATCCACTGTCGCATGGGTTTCCTCTCTACTGGATGTCCACCTCTTTCAGATTTCCCATCAATGACTTCTTCATTCGCGAGAACGGTTCCAAGTTCTTGACACCAGTTAACAGCTACTTCGTCAATATAAGCTAGTCTGTGACTATCGATAAATTCTCTTCTTTCTTTTTCGCTCTCATCTGGAAAATCTTCTATTCTTTTCTCGATAAGTTTTTCGATTGGTGTGGCAGCTTTTTCATCTTTATCAAAGTAGCTGTTATAAAGTTTGAGGAAAATCCATTGAGTCCATTTATAGTAATTAGGATCAGTTGTATTTATTTCACGATCCCAGTCGTACGAAAATCCGATACTCTTTAGTTGTTTTTTAAAGTAGGTAACGTTCTTTTCTGTCGTTTCTCTTGGATGAATGCCGTGCTCAATCGCGTATTGTTCTGCAGGTAATCCAAAAGCATCCCAGCCCATTGGATGTAGAACATTGAATCCCAACATTCTTTTATATCTACAAATTATGTCAGTTGCAGTGTAACCTTCGGGATGTCCAACATGTAAGCCTTGACCACTAGGATACGGAAACATGTCCAAGGCATAATACTTTGGAGCACTAGGATCGAAGTTCTCATCCTGGGGATTTAAAGACTTGAAAGTATTATTATTATCCCAATGGTTTTGCCATTTAGGTTCAATTATGTCAAAAGGGTATTGCTTACGGCGTTCAGACATGAGATTAGAGTTATTATATTCGTAAGATCGTAATTATTTAATGCAGCTGTTAAATTATGAATGAAATTAATCGTTTGGTCATTGCAACTGGTAATACTCACAAAACCGAGGAGATTCGCAAATTATTAGATCCTTTTATAAAAACTATTGATGATTTGCAATTATACCCTGAAATAGGGGAAATTCCTGAAACTGGGTCAACATTTGAAGATAATGCGGCTTTAAAGGCGGTTGCAGTAGGTAACTATTTGGGTGATTCTTCGTGGATTTTATCAGATGATTCAGGGCTTGAAGTTAATGCATTAAATGGTCGGCCGGGAGTTTTTTCTGCTCGTTACGCAGGCGAAAATGCCTCTGATTCAGAAAATCGTAAGAAGCTATTGAGAGAGTTAAAGGAGGAGGACCCTGATAGGTTAGATTGGTCGGCTTCTTTTAGGTGCGTAATGATACTAGTTAAAGGAAAAAGTAAATTGGCAAAATTCGAGGGTTCAGTTCATGGAGTGATAAGTGATGTTGAGAAAGGAGACCATGGATTTGGTTATGATTCGATTTTCATTCCTGAAGGCTTCGAGAGTACTTTTGCTGAACTGCCTTTAGAGGTTAAAAACTCAATGAGCCACAGAGGTAGAGCTCTCAGTGATTTAAAAAAATGGTTATTAAATGGTAGTTATGATCACTAATTACTTAGTCATTTCATAGATTCTTCCATCCCATGAAAGGATCCATAATTCACCATCTGAACGCTCAACAAATGCAGTCGGTTTGAAGGTGCCTTTCGCTAGGTTTCTTTCCTTTAAGACAACATTTGCAGTCTTTTCACCTTTTTCGTTTACCTTAAGCCCCCAAACAAATCCGGACCCCCAGTCTCCGTAAACGTAATGATCTTTGAGCTGAGGAAATAAATCCCCCCCATAAACAACACCACCGGTAATGCTAATTCCATAGGCATGACCATATTCATGTACAGGGTCGATAAGTTTGACCGGGTCTTTTCCTTTTTCCGTAACCAATTCAGGATTTCGATTCAAAGGAAATTCATGTGCTCCTTCGCGATAACTCCATCCGTAATTTCCACCTTTAACAATTAGATTGATTTCTTCCCACAGGGCCTGTCCAACATCTGCACACCAGAGGCGGTTTTTCTTATCAAAGTGTAATCCCCAAGGATTACGCATTCCATATGACCATATTTCTGGTCTTTTACCTGGAGCATTGACAAAAGGGTTGTCATCAGGAATTCCGTACTCAAGGTCCCCAGATTTGCTATCGACATCAATCCTCAACACTTTTCCTAGTAAGGAGAAAAGATTTTGGGAAGTAAGTAATGGATCGTTTCCCTTGCCTCCATCGCCGGTAGAAAGATAAAGATAGCCATCAGGCCCAAAAGTTGGCTGCCCTGAATCGTGATTCCAAAAGGGCTGATTGATTTCGAGGATAATTCTCTCACTAGTTGGATCAGGTTTGCCGTTTTTTGTTACAAATTCAGAAAGAATGGATCTTTTAGGATTCTGTCTAGAGTAGTAAACATAGAACTTACCATTCGATTTGTGATTTGGATGAAATATTAATCCTAAGAGCCCTTCCTCAAAGTCCTTGTCGATTTGAACTCTAGAGGTCAAATCGAACCAGATATCGGCAGATTTTGCATTTCTGTTTTTTGGTAATTCGTGAATCGTACCCATTTGCGAAACGATTAGTTCTTTATCAGTTCCGGGGAGTGAACTGACCCAAACAGGTTTTTTTATCTTTAAATTTGGATAAGCTACTACGAATTTAGCTTTTGGTGCGGCTCCTGAAATTGAAGTGAATAAGCAGGCTATGGCGATAAATTTTAATAAATGAAAGAATATTTGCATTGCAACTAAGGTTTAAGATCTATTCAATATAGTAATAATAATAAAAAATAAACCGACAAACAATGAAAAGAAAGAATTTCATAATTATTTCCTTAAGCTTAGCCATTAATTCATCTTTAATTTCTGCACCATCCAAGGGTGGTACTTATACCGATCCTTCCAAAGTAGATGCGGATTATGCTATACAGGGTGAATACGCCGGTGAAGTTCAAGGAGGAAAAGCTGGAGCTCAGATTATCGCCTTGGGTGATGGAAAATTTGATGTAGTTGGTTATCCAGGCGGACTGCCAGGAGCCGGATGGGATGGAGACAAAGACAATAGAGTCCGTGGTAAGGGTCAAACTGTTGATGGAAAGACTTCATTTGAAATGGCTAATGGCCTCAAAGTTTCTTTAAAAGATGAAGTTATGCATGTGACATCCGACGGAGAAAAAGTTGGAAGTTTAAAAAGACTAATTAGAAAAAGTCCAACTTTGGGAATGAAGCCACCTGAGGGAGCGGTTATTCTTTTTGACGGCAAGGAGCATGGAGCCGACCTCTGGAAAGGTGGTCGAGTCAGCGAAGATGGATTTTTAATGGAGGGTTGTACCAGTAATCAAACTTTTGGTGACTTCAAAATTCATTTTGAATTTAGAACCCCTTATAAACCAAAAGCCCGAGGGCAGGGACGTGGCAATAGTGGATTTTATGCCCATGGTCGATACGAAGTTCAAGTTCTTGATTCTTTTGGTTTAGAAGGTCATCATAATGAATGTGGTGGTATTTACTCAACAAAAGCCCCTGCATTTAATATGTGTTTTCCTCCTCTAACTTGGCAAACCTATGATGTGGATTTTACTGCAGCTAAGTTTAAAGATGGAAAAAAAATTGCGAATGCAAAGATGACTGTTCGTCACAATGGAGTTCTTATCCACGATGAGACGGTATGTGATCACGCTACGACAGCATCACCGATGAAAGAGGGCCCGCAACCTGGCCCAGTTTTTTTCCAAAATCATGGTAACCCAGTGCGCTTTAATAACGTTTGGGTGGTAAAAAAATAATCCCTCCTAAAAAAGTTCATGAGCTATTATGCTTATTGCATAGATAGCTGCTGTTTCGGATCTAAGAGTTATTGGGCCGAGGGTCATTGGTTTGGCGCCAGCTTCTATAATTTTATTGGTTTCTGAAGGAGTAAGGTCTCCTTCAGGACCAATTACAATTAAAACAGATTCGAGGTTTGTATTACCGATTTTTGATAAAATACTTTTGAAGTGTTCAGCACCCTCTTGGAGTGATGCGATTAAAACTAAGTCAAATTCCTTAAAAGTTGATTCTATAATCGATGAAATTTTTTGAGGTTGATTTACTTTAGGTAACCAATTCTGCCCGGATTGTTTACATGCCTCAATTGCAACCCGCTGCCATTTCTCCTGCTTTTTGATGCTTTCTTTCTCGTTTAGTCTGATGATGGTTCTTTCTGAAATAATAGGGTAGATCTGGGTTACACCCAGTTCAGTCGCCTTTTCAATTATAAGGTCCATATTCTTTCCTTTGGGAATGGCCTGTCCCAATGCAATTTTTGTTTTTGCTGATGGCAATTGCTTACATTCTTGGCCATTGAGATAAGCGATTTTCTTTGAAATGAAATTGATCGTTGTTTCCATTTCTATACCTTGGCCATTGAAGATGGTTATTGGGTCACCATTTTGTAATCTTAATACATTAATACAATGGTGAAATTCATCACCCTCGAGCTTCAAATCATCCGTGTCCCATGATTCAGGATTTATAAAGAATCTGGGCATTTAAATTAAGATTATTATTTAAAAAAACGTTTAGCTTTCTCAAAAAAGCTTTCTCTGATAGGAGAATTTTTCTTACCTATCGAATTGGAAAACTGGTTAAGCATGTCCTTTTGTTCTTTGTTAAGCTTTATTGGTACTTCTACCTGAAGCTGAACATGAAGATCGCCTCGTTCATTTGAATTGAGAAATTGAACACCACGATCTCGTAATCTAAAAACAGTCGAGCTTTGAGTGCCTGGAGGAATTTTAATGGATGCTTTACCCTCTAATGTGGGAACTTCAAGTTCTCCTCCTAAAGTAGCAGTCGAAAATGGAATAGGCACCTCACAATAAAGATCATTTTCTTCTCTCTCGAAGATATCATGTTTTCCAATATGAATAACTACATAAAGATCTCCTGGTGACCCTCCTCTTATTCCTGCTTCCCCATTCCCAGATGATCTTATTCTTGATCCATGAGCGATTCCTGCAGGAACTTTTAATTTAATTCGAGTCAATTCTTCGGTTCTGCCGTCTCCACGACATTTTGAACATGGATTCTTAATAATTTGCCCTGTTCCATCACAATCCGGACAGGTTTGTTGAACCTGAAAGAATCCTCGTGATGAAATGACTTGCCCATGACCATCACAGGTTGAACACACTGAACTTCCACCACTCCCTAGAGACCCTGATCCATTACATTCCTTACATACTACAGGTTTTGCCAATTCCAGCTCTTTGATCGTACCTTTTGCGGCCTCTTCTAGAGTGATCTCCAGATCATACCGCAAATCAGAACCGCGATTATTGACTTTTCTCCCCCTTCTTCCACCTCCACCACCAAATAGTTCCTCGAAAATTCCTCCGCCTCCACCGCCACTACCACCGAAGACCTCTTTGAATACATCAAAAGGATCAACGCCTCTTCCACCTCCACCTTGGTTTGAAAAAGCTGAGTGCCCGTAACGATCATAGGCGGCTCTTTTCTGATCATCACTCAGAACCTCATACGCTTCTCCTGCTTCTTTGAACCTCTCCTCTGCGGCTGGGTCGTCAGGGTTCTTATCCGGATGATGCTTTACCGCAGCTTTTCGATAAGCTTTCTTAATTTCCGATGAACTAGCATCCTTGGGTACTCCAAGAATTTCATAGTAATCACGTTTAGACATTACAATAATATTTTTACTAAATTCCCAAAATATAAATGATTAAACAAAAGGAATTCATTTATGAATCATTCTCGTTATCTGTGGATTCTGGACCCTTTGAAACAATTACATTAGCTGCCCTCAACAAACGATCATTAAGAGTGTAACCTTTCCTAATTTCAGTAATGATATGACCATTTGGAACTTCATCGCTTGATTCTTGTGAAATGGCCTCATGAAGATTAGGATCAAACTCTTTGCCGACTGAAGAAATGGCTACGGCTCCTTGAGATGAGAAAAACTCTTCTAATTGTTTTTGTACCATTTCCATCCCTTTGCTAATAATAGAATCTGGATCCTCATTAATTGCCGCAGAAAGACCCATTTGAAAACTATCAATCACTGGAAGAAGTTCGGACAGTAAACTTCCGTTAGCAAATTTGATGGCATCACTTTTTTCTCTGGCCATTCTTTTTCTATAATTATCTAATTCAGCTTGATTTCTTGCTGCGAGATCTTTCCAGTGTGCAGCTTCTTTTGTAGCTTCTTCAAGTGGATCTAAAATGTTTTCTTCAGATGAATCGGCATTTATTTCATCGGATTCATTGACATTGCTTGATTCAATTTCTTCGATATCAGAATCTATGTCAGTACTCTCAGAATCTTTTTCAGCTTCAGGTGGTGTCTTTTTCTCACTCATTAAGTATATCCATTAATATCTTATTCGACAATATAGCCAGTAAATGTTCGATAGCTATAAAGCCCTTAAAGAAAAAAAATCAAATTTTCTCTACTGCTATTAAAGTGATATCATCATTTTGAGGCACATCTCCTGAAAAAGAAATCACCTCATTTTGTATCGCTTTAACCACCTTTTCAGCTCCTAGACTAGATGTATTGGCTAGAGTTTTATTAAGGCGATCTGTTCCGAATTCCTCTCCTCTTATGTCTGAGGCCTCATTTACAC
>TARA_B100001121_G_scaffold84289_1_pt1 | contig 19002 bp, 19 predicted proteins | sample TARA_B100001121 | Tara Oceans TARA_B100001121 (sample SAMEA2622817) | marine metagenome | biome: marine biome (ENVO:00000447); feature: surface water layer (ENVO:00002042); material: "saline water (ENVO:00002010), including plankton (ENVO:xxxxxxxx)" | depth 5 m
AAGTAATAACCACTTCCTCTAATTTCTCTCTTGTAGAATGTGAATTAATCACAGGGCGAACACATCAATTAAGAGTGCATCTTTCTTCGATGGGCCATCCAATAGTTGGTGATAAAAAATATGGCAATACAGATAATAAAAACTTAAATAATTTCAATCTAGAAAATAGAATGTATCTTCACGCATATTCTTTTATTGCAGAGGATCTAGATATTGAATTTAATGCAAATCCGTCAACAGAATTCAAAAAAATGCTTAAAAATGATGAATAAATTTCAAAATTGCCCTAGAATTGCCACTCAATAATGGCTGTACAAAAAAGCAAAGTATCAAGAGCAAGAAGGGGCGCAAGGCGCTCACATAACTCTTTGAAAAAAGAAGCGCTATCATTGGATCCTGTTTCAGGAGAAAAACACCTCCGACACCATATGACTAAGGATGGATTTTTCAAGGGAAGAAAAGTTTTAGATATTAAAACAAAGGAAGAATCATCCGAAGACTCCCCTAGCTAGGCAGTGTCAAAAAAAAACATCTTAATTACTGGAGCCTCAAGAGGCATAGGAAAGGCTATCCTTGAGTCCTTCAATAAGGAGCATTTTTTAGTTGGCACAGGTACATCTGACTCAAGCGTTGACAGCATTTTAAAAAATATAAAATCTTTAGGCTTAGAAGGAGAAGCTTTCAAATTAGATTTAGGGAATAGGAAATCCATCAAACAATTAGTATCTTTACTTGAGGATAAGGAAATTTATCCGGACATTTTAATAAACAATGCTGGGATCACAAGAGACAACATAATGTTAAGAATGCAAGAAGAAGAGTGGGACAATGTAATTGACGTCCATTTAAACGGTCAATATTTATTAATTAAATCTTTCTTAAAAAAAATGGTGAAAAATAAATGGGGAAGAATAATAAACATTTCCTCAACATCTGCCGTATTAGGAAATAAAGGTCAGGCAAATTATGCTGCGGCAAAGGCTGGCATTGAAGCAATGTCTAGATCGCTAGCAAGAGAGCTAGGCTCAAGAAATATTAATGTTAATTGCGTCGCTCCAGGTTTTATTGAAACAGATATGACCAAAGAAATATCAAAGGGAAATGAAGAGATACTTGCATCCCAAATTCCTTTAGGAAGGCTCGGTAAAGCTAATGAAATTGCAGAAGTGGTAAATTTTTTAGCTTCTGAACAAGCAAATTACATTACCGGTCAGACCATTCATGTAAATGGTGGTTTATATATGTGACTTGACTTACACAAAAATGAATAAATAAATATTACAGATTATTTTGAAAAATATTTTTTTAAAGGTATATAATTCAGACAAATTTTTAAAATAGAGGTTCATATGAGCAGTACTGAAGATAGAGTTCGTAGGATAGTATGCGAACAGTTAGGAGTTGGTGAAGAAGAAGTAACTCTCTCAGCTTCATTTATAGACGATCTTGGCGCAGATTCGTTAGATACTGTTGAATTAGTCATGGCTTTTGAAGAGGAATTTGAAATTGAAATTCCTGACGAAGAAGCAGAAAAAATAGCTACTGTTGAAGATGCAGTAAACTATATAGACTCTGCTGAATAAACTTTTCTATATATGTCATCGCAAAGACGGGTTGTCGTAACTGGTCTAGGCATAGTCTCTCCACTTGGAAATGATATTGCTACATCTTGGCAAAATATCATTGAAGGAAAAAGCGGTGCGTCAAAGATAACAAAATTCGACTCTACATCCTTTGCAACACATTTTGCTGCAGAATTAAAAGGTTATGACGAAATTTCTGGTATTTCACCAAAAGAAAAAAGAAGAATAGATCCTTTTGTACAGTATGCTATTACTGCCTCAGATCAAGCTATTGCTGATGCTAATTTATTTTCTGAAGAAATTGATACTAGAAAAGTAGGTGTTTCAATTGGTTCTGGCATAGGTGGCTTGGGGAGCATCGAAGAAAATGCGCTTATTTTAAATGACAAAGGTCCAAGAAAGATTTCTCCTTTCTTTGTACCTGGAGCAATCATAAATATGGCTTCTGGAAATGTTGCAATTAGACATAACCTACAAGGGCCAAATATTTCAATAGTTTCTGCATGTTCTAGCGCTGGTCACAGCATAGGATATTCGGCTAGAACAATCTCCTACGGAGATGCCGACGTTATGATCACTGGAGGAGCAGAAGCTGCTATTACTCCTCTCGGGCTGGCAGGTTTTAACTCTGCAAAGGCGCTTTCAACAAATAATGATAACCCTGAACGCGCTAGTTGTCCTTGGGATAAAAAAAGAGACGGATTTTTATTAGGCGAGGGTGCAGGTATTTTGGTTTTAGAAGAATTAGAGTCGGCAAAAGAGAGAGGAGCAAAGATCTATGGCGAGATTGTTGGCTTTGGACAAAGTGATGATGCTTACCATATTACCGCTCCTGCTGAAGATGGACGAGGGGCATACAACGCAATGATAAATGCCTTAAAAGATTTTAATGAAGATCACAGTAAAATTGATTACATAAATGCGCATGGAACTTCCACACCTCTTGGCGATGTCATTGAGGCTAAAGCAATAGCAGAAATTTTTAAAGGAATAGATAATTTATCTGTCAGCTCAACAAAATCTATGACAGGTCATTTGTTGGGTGCTGCTGGGGCAATCGAGGCAATTTTTTGTTTATTAGCAATGAGAGACTCAATTATTCCGCCGACTATAAATTTAGACGAACCTGATAACGAATTTAATCTTGATTTAACTCCGAATAAGTCAAAATCCAAAGAAGTGAATTATGCTATGAGCAATTCTTTTGGATTTGGTGGTACAAACGTATCCTTAATTTTCAAAAAAATTCAGTGAAATATCTATTTTCTTTGATATTTCTCATCAATGTTTTCTCCTATTCTCTCTTAATTTTAAAACCTCTTAACTATTCAACAGAATTTACAGTTAACGAAGGAGATAGCTTAAGTAAAATTTTTTTTGATTTAGAAAAGAAAAATATTTATTTTCCAAAAACAATGAAGCTTGTTTTCAATCTATTTGAAGCAGATAAGAGAGTCTTCTATGGAAAATATAATGTTACATTACAAGACTCTTTATTAAAGATTTTCAATAAAATTTTTTTTGGAAAAATTTCTTTAAAAGAATTTATTATTCCTGAAGGATCACAAATCAAAAATCTTTTTACAAAAGAAGTAATTGATGAATATTGTTTAGAGCAAGATATCGTTGAATCTTGTAATTTAGAAGGATATCTAAAGCCAGACATATATTATTACGATAGAGATAGTGAATTAATAGATATCCTTAGAAAATCAATTAGTAGTCAAAATAAAATTCTCGATAAAGCTTGGAAAGATAGAAAATCAAATTTAGAGAATTATACAAAATTTGATATTTTGATTATTGCTTCAATTTTAGAAAAAGAAGCCTGCTCTAATGAAAGAGAAAAAATTTCAGGAGTAATATTTAATAGATTAAATCTTAAAATGCTTTTACAAATGGACTCCACCACAATATATGGATTGAAAGAATTCAATGGGAATATAAAGAAGAAACATTTAAAAGACTCTTCCTTATATAATACTTATATGCATAATGGTTTGCCTCCAGGTCCCATTTCAAATCCTTCAAGAAATTCCCTTTTTGCAGCAGGGCAACCAGAGAGTCATGATTTTCTGTATTTCGTAGCTAAGGATAAGTGCGAGCATGAGTTTTCCATGAATTATGATGATCATTTGATGGCTGTAAAAAAATATCAATTAAAAAAATAATGTTTATAACTTTAGAAGGGAGCGAAGGTGCGGGAAAGTCTACTTTGATAGACTCATTAAAAGAATATTTTAAAAAAAACAAAATTGAATTTCATTTTACTAGGGAGCCTGGGGCAACTAAAGAAGGGCAAATCTTAAGAGAAATATTATTAAATAAAGCTATTGAAATTGATCCTTACACAGAAACCTTTCTCCTCTTAGCAGATAGATTGCAGCATGTTAGTAAAATAATTATTCCAACGCTTGCTGAAAATATTAATGTCATATCAGATAGATATATTGACTCAACTTATGCATATCAAGGAGCGGGAAGAGGAATTAGTCTAGAATACTTAGATCAAATTATTAAACCATTAAACTTGCCAGTTCCTGACATAACTCTTTACTTAGATTTACCTGTTGAAGAAGGATTGAAAAGAGCTAAGCATAGAGATGACTTAGATAGATTTGAAGAAGAGGATATAAAATTCTTTGAAAGGATAAGATCTTTTTACTTAGAGCAAGCAAAAAAAAATCCTAATCGCTTTTTCATCATAGACTCAAGCAAAGATAAGGAAGAGGTGTTTGAAATCTCTAAAAACCTCATTTTGGATAAATTAAATGAAACATAATTATTTTGAGAAATTACTTAATTTTGAAGACTTATCTCATGCATATCTCTTTGAATGTAAGCCTTCAAAAAAATTTAATGAAGAGATAAATATCCTTATCAAAAAAATTCTTTGTGTAGATAGGCAAGAAAACTTTATGTTTTGTGATTTGTGTTCCTCTTGCAAGTCTCTGAATAGTCAAGCCAATCCAGATTTCTTAGAAATATTTCCTGACGAAGACTTAAAGACAAAAGTTATCGGTATAAAAACTCTCAGAGGAGACAAAAAGAAAAATAGAGGCGTCGTAGATATAATGAGTGAAACCGCTTTATTATCTGATGCAAAACTAATAAAAATCAATGATGCAGAATTACTTAACGAATGGGCTCAAGGCCATTTATTAAAACTTTTAGAGGAGCCTCCAAAGAATTCGTACATCTTTTTACTTTCTCACAAGCCATCTAAATTGAATAAAACCATTCTTAGCAGGTTGAATCGAATAAAAATAGACCCCTCGTTTTTTGAAAATGAAGATATAAAAAATAAATTAGATCCGTTATTTTATGAAATTTTTTCTAGAGAATTTGATCCATCTTCCATTGACATCACAGAAATAGAAAAACTTAAATCTATTTATGCAGAAACTATTGACTCATTAGAGGAGTTTAACTTTTCAAAAACTAGAGCTTTAGATCTTTGGAATGATGATTACCTTAATTTTAGATTAAGTATTTTGAAACAAAATATTTTTAATGTCCTATCAAATAAATATAAAAAAAATAGCTTTGAAGACTCTTCTGCAATTTCTTCTATTAGCGAAGATAAGCTTTTTCTGTTTCTAGAAGAAATAATATCCTTTCAAGCTTTGCTAGCTAACAGAGTACCTGTCAATAAAAAAATTCAACTAAGCTCTATCTTTGATTTCGTTTGATAATTGATTTTGATAAAACGCTAATATTGGAAAAGATATCAAGCAAATCTGAATATAGATTGCTATCGAACTAGATAAAATCCTTAAAATTTTGGGAATGTCATCTGGCTCATCATAGTTTCCAATTAAAGAAGATAAGATTGTTATTGATACAATTGTAATCAGCCAAAAAAAAGTCGCCATGAGAGTACATTGTGCTAAGTTTAACTTAGACCTTTCCCAAGAAAGATATAATGACTCAGAAATAGATTTATTTTCTAGAATGGCATAATAGTTTACAAATATAAGCAATCCCGCTATCAGAATTCCTGGAATAACAAAAAAAATTAATCCCATTCCAATAGCAAAAGTTGATATTAAAGTGAGCAATAAAACTTTTATTAAAAATTGCCAAGAAATAGCGTAATAAACCAGCACATCTCTTTTATTTTTCTTGAATAAATCGTTAGCCAACAAAATTGAAAAAATCGTAATAAATGGAGAAATTAAAAAATTATTGAACAGTAAAAGCATGATGTCTATATTTGACAAACCCATAGCTAGTTGCGATGTCGATCCACTACTTGCAATAAAACCAAACAAAAAAACGAGAGGAATAATTTTGATTGAAAAATCCAAACCAAAATTTTTATAATTTTCAAAACCTTTAGATATTGCTTGAAGTGTCATAAAATAATTAAGGAGTTAATTATGATAGAAATTTGGTCAAAACCGCAATGTCCATTTTGCGATAAAGCAGAAAATTTATGCAAGCAAAAAAACTTTGAATATAAAAAATTCATGTTAGATGTAGATTTTTCAAGAGAAGAAATGTTCGAGAAATTTCCATCAGCCAGAACCTTTCCACAAATCACAATAAATGGAGAGCTTATTGGTGGATACACAGAATTTGAAGCTAAAGTAAGATCAGAAGAATAATTGGATAACCTGAATAGTTATATTCTATTGATAGATAGCTATTTTGGAAGCGCTCCATGGTTTCCTTTGTTGCTTTTATCTATAGGTATTTTTTTTACTTTTTATCTTGGAATACCCCAACTAAAATTTTTTTCTAAAGGGTGGAAAATACTTTTTTCGTCCGGAAAAGATAATGTAGGTCAAACTACTCCTTTTCAAGCATTAAGTACTGCTTTATCAGGAACTGTAGGTACAGGTAATATCGGAGGGGTAGCTATGGCTATCTTTATTGGAGGCCCAGCAGCACTTTTTTGGATGTGGGTTACAGCTTTTCTTGGAATGACAACTAAATTTGTTGAGGTTTCGTTATCTCATCACTATCGAGAACAAAATGTGTTTGGCGAAGTTTTTGGTGGGCCTATGATTTATATGGAAAAGGGCTTAAATATGAAATGGCTTGGAACAATCTTTGCTTTTTGTCTTTTAATAAGCACTTTTGGTTCCGGAAATATGCCTCAAATTGACAATATTTCAAGCACAATTGAGTCAAGCTTCGGTATCAACCCATTATTAACTTCTGTAGTAATGAGCATATTGGTGGCATTAGTTATCATTGGTGGAATAAAGAGAATTTCTACAATAGCTGCCTCAATCGTTCCCTTAATGGCACTTATATATTTTGTTGGAGGGTTAAGTGTATTAATTTTTAATTTTGAAAATATCATTCCTTCTTTTGAGGTTATCATTCTTGATGTATTTGAAGGTACTTCAGTAGTAGGAGGATTTCTTGGGGCTTCTTTTTCTCTTGCTTTCACATATGGAGTAGCAAGGGGTTTATATTCAAATGAAGCTGGACAGGGATCAGCTCCAATTGCACATGCGACCTCAAAAACAAAACATTCTATAGAAGAAGGATTTGTCTCAATTTTAGAACCTTTTATAGATACATTGATAATTTGTACTTTAACAGGATTGGTTATTTTATCTTCAGGAGTCTGGACAGAAAAATTTTCAAATAATTTTGAAAGGACTTCAATGTTCATTGTAAATGGATCGTTGGATGAAAATAATGATGGATTAGAAATTCTAAAGTTTCTTTCTGGTGAAAATTCTTCAATTGAGAGTTTTTATGGCGAATTAAATGTTCTATCTGGAAAAATTTCAGAAGAAGTAACAATTATAAACAATAGATCTATAGCAGAAGAGGTAGTTGTTCTTAAAGATAATGTTCCTTTTAGTGGAAAACTTTATATTAATGGAATAGAAATTGATCCTAGTTATCGATTCAAAGGTAAATCTTTAGTTAAATCAGCTGTTTTAACTAGCAAAGCATTTAACAAAGGTTTCTTTGGAAGTTATGGAGAATATATAGTCTCAATAGGATTGTTACTATTTGCCTTTTCTACCGTTATTACTTGGGCATATTATGGCGATCGATGCACAGCTTATTTGTTTGGGGAGTCTGCTGTCATTTATTATAGAGTGCTTTACATTTTTGCATTTTTTGTTGCTGGCAGTGGCTATATAGATACTGAGATTATCTGGAACTTTGCTCTAATAACAGTAGCGGCAAGTACATTGCCAAATTTAATATCAATCTTTCTTCTTAGAGAAAAAATGAAAAATTTGATTTCTACATATATAAATTTATCCGATGATTGAAGCTATTGTAATTGGCGGAGGAGTTATAGGATTAGGCATTGCTCGAGAATTTTCTAAATCTGGCATTGAAACTATTGTGTTGGAAAAAAATGATAGAGCAGGTGATGTAACTTCATCGAGGAATTCTGGCGTGATACATGCGGGAATTTACTATCCTAAAGATTTTTTGAAAACTAAACTTTGTATTGAAGGAAATACTTTGATTTATAGGTATGCAAAAGAAAAAAAAATAAATCATAAAAAATATGGAAAATATATTATTGCTACCGAAAGATCCGAGGAGAATAATTTAGATAAAATTCTTAAACAAGGAAAAAAGAATAAGGTAAATATCGCTAAAGCAAATCCTGAAAAAGTTCATGAAAAAAATCCAGGATTAACTTTTCATAAAGCTCTTTATTCACCAAATTCGGGTGTAATTGACGTCCCCGAATACGTCACAGCTCTAGAGGGCGATATTCAACATTATGGCGGCATGATTTCTCTTAGAACATCTTTTTTGGGAGCAAAAAATAATAAAAATGGATTTTTAGTTAACTGCAAAAGCGATGAGCTTTTTTCTCTGGAATGTAAATATTTAGTTAATTGTAGTGGATTAAGTAATGAGCAGACTCTACAGAGTATTCAAAACTTTCCAAAAAATAAGATATATCGAAATTATTTTGCTAAAGGTCATTATTTTAAATATTCTGGAAAGGCACCATTTTCAAATTTAATTTATCCAGTTTCTGGTAGTCATAGTTTAGGTATTCATGTGGGTTTTGATTTAGCTGGAGGTATGAGATTTGGTCCCGATGTAGAATTTGTAAGTAAAATAGATTATAGGTTTAACGAATCTCTTAAAGAAAAATTTATTAAATCCATATCAAGGTATTGGCCTGAGCTTAATCCAGATAAATTGCATCCTGACTACACCGGTATAAGACCAAAAATAACAAAGCCAAATGAGTCAATGCGAGATTTTAGTATTGAGACAGAAATACAACATGGAATAAAAAATCTTATCAATTTACAAGGTATTGAAAGCCCGGGTCTGACATCTTCTTTAGCAATAGGAAAATATGTTAAGAGTCTTTTTTAGAAAGACTGAATATGAACCCTAATTCTTCAGCTGTTTCTTTAAGAGACTCAAGCCTGCCACTCTTACCGGCATGTCCACCAATCATGTTCATTTTCAATAAAACAGGATTTTCCGAGGTTGTATGTTCTCTTAGTTTTGGTACGTACTTAGCTGGTTCAAAATATTGAACTTGAGAGTCAAACAAACTAGAGGTGACTAATACTGCTGGATAAGGCTTAAAATCTATATTGTCATATGGAGAATACTTTTTCATGTACAAATATTCTTTTCTTTTAGCAGGATTTCCCCACTCATCATATTCAAAAGTGGTCAACGGAATACTTTCATCGGACATTGTTGTAAGTACATCTACAAATGGAACTGCAGAAACAATACCTCTATAAAGAGTAGGTTCTAAATTCATTATTACTCCCATAAGAAGACCTCCGGCACTACCCCCCATCGCAAATATATTTTTTTTGCTTCCAATATTTAGTTTAAGTAATGCCTTAGTACAATCGATAAAGTCAGTAAAAGTATTCATTTTATTCAACATCTTTCCTTGGTCATACCAACTTTTTCCAAGATCCTGGCCTCCTCTTATATGAGCAATAATCAAAACAAATCCTAAATCAATGAGCGGCATGAAAGATAATTTAAACGAAGGTTCCACTATCAAGCCATATGAACCATATCCATATTGTAATAATGGCGCTTTCTCTAAATTTATGCCTTTTTTGTAGATTAATGAAACGGGAACTTTTTTACCATCTCTAACTTTTAAAAATAGACGTTTCGTTTCGTAGTTCGACTCTTTATGGTGAAGAATATTTTGTTGCCATACTTTCTTTCTTTTTTGTGAATACAAATTTTGAGAAAATATCGCAGTAGGAGTTCTCAAACTTGAATAAGCAAAAGTAAAATTTTTGGTTTTATAATCACTATTGTTTACTAATTCAACTGAATAAGCCGGATCATCGAATTTTATAATTAATTTGTTTTTTGTGTCTTTGTTTACCTGAGTCAAAAAGGGTAGTCCGTTTTTCCTTGTCTCTAAAATAATATAATCTTGAAAACATATAAAATTTTCAATTAACTCTTTTTTATTATGTCGAATAAAGATTTTCCAATTCTTTTCGAGCGTATTCTTTTTATCAGTCCTGTATAACGCAAAATTTTCTTGATTTTTTCTATTGCTGAGTACGTAAAATTCTTCCGGAGTGTCATCAATGTAATAAAGATGTTTCTTAGATCTCTTGTTAAAACATTGTAGGTCAAAGTTTTCTGCTTCTAAATCTAATATTCTGAATTCATTTGATTCGGTCTTTGCCACATTCAAAAACAAGTATTTTTTTGTTCTGCTTTTGAAAAAACTTAGGTTGTATTCTTTATCGTATTCTTTATAGATAAGCACATCAGATTTTGATGAGGTACCTAATTTATGAAATAGAAGGGAGTTTGTAATTAAGGTATCAGGGTCTTTTTTAAGATAAAAATATCCATCAGATGAATTATTCCAAATAATTCCACCAGCAGCCGAGCAAGCATTTCTCTCTAATAATTTACCAGTCTTTAAGTTCTTAACTACAATTGAATACTCTCTTCTTCCAGTTTCATCTTCCCCGTAAGCTAATAACGAGTGATCGTTAGAAGGCTGAACTACAGAGATATCATAGTATTTTTTGTTTTTAGCTAGTTTGTTTACGTCTAATAATAATCTTTTTCTTTTATTGAAAACTTGGAAGTACTTTGGGTGTTCATCTGAAATTGAAATTATTGAAAAATATTCATAACCGTCAATATGCTTTCTGTAACTTTCTTCAATTTTTGGTAAAGCTTTTTTATATTTTTCAAATATTTTATTTGCGTCAACTTTGTTTTTTTTATACCAATAATGAGTATATTTATTTTCGTCTTGAAGATATTTTAGAATTTCTTTGTTTTTTCTTTTATCGTCCCTTAACCAATAATAGTGATCAATTCTTTCATCGCCATGAGCCTTTAATTTTTTTATTTTTTTCTTAGGTTTTGGAGGATATTTCATAACTGACACAGTGTACAGATAAAATGACCGTGATATCAATTTCAATTACTATACATTCCGCTTAGTACCAAAACTATCTTTTTATAGAAACAAATGAGATCAGATGACTCAGTAAACTCTCTTAATGAGAGCAGTATTATCAACGATAAGATTGATCTACCAAGTCTTTTTTCCATTCTTTTAGACAATTTCAATCTTTTAATCTCAGCTTTTTTAGTTGGAATTGTCCTGTCTTCGATAATTTATTTAAGTTCTGAAAGTATTTATAGCTCAAAGTCATTGATTGAAATTCAGCAACAAGAAAATATGTTTGAAAATAGCATTCCTGGATTTGCAAGGAACACAGAAAACTCTTTGCTTGCAGAAGTTGCCATTTATAAATCAAGAGATACTCTAGATGATGTCGTTAAATCTCTTGAAGATAATACAAATATTGACTCTGAGGATATTCCCTCGTCAAATTTAATAAGATCAAATCTCTCTGTATCATCGAATGGAAGAACTTTAATGACGATTATTTATAATCATTCCGATGCTGAATTAACTGAATATATTCTGAATTTACTTAATCAGGAGTATATTAAAGATAGGAGAGATTTTAGAAAAAGATCTACTGCTGCGGGTAGAGAGTTTATAAAAAAAGAAATACCAAAAATAAAACAATCTTTAAAAGAAGCAGAGGATAAATTAAATAATTTCAAATTGTCTACCAATGACATGGGGCTTATATTTGAGACTGAAAATAGAAATTCAGAGTTAAATAATCTCTATCAAGCTATAGATGATATTGAATTTAAAGAATTAGAATTAAAAGAGTTTTATAAGACAAATCATCCAATTTATCTGACGTTGACCGAGCAGAAAAACTTTCTACAAAATAAAATTAAAATTATTGAAAGTGATTTACCTAATATTCCAAATACTCAGAGAAAACTAGAAAATCTTAAAAGAGAAGTAACTATTTATTCAGATGTGTTAAATAGTTTGTCGTCACAGGAAATTAATCTTGCGATGGCGGAAGCCTCTAGCAATAGTAATGTAAGGATAATAAACAAACCTAGCAATGCTGTAAGAATTCAACCTACTGTTTATGTATTCTCCATTCCCTTTGCAATAATAATTTTTATATATCTTATTCAAGCTATAAGACACTTTTTGGGAGACAAAATCACGAATTATGACGCTTTGATGGATTTCGTTGATAAAAAAAATGTGTTAGGGGAACTACCTCTTTACAACAAGGAGCCCTCAGAGCCAGGTGATGACTCAACATTAATTGCTGAAGAATTAATGAATAAAATTGCCTATGAAATAACTCATTCAAATGATCAGATATCATCTATCTCTGTGGTGGGTTCAAAAAAAGGGGTTGGTAAGACAGAAATTTCAGAGAAGTTATTTTATAAATTAACTTCTTTAGGAAAAAGAGTTTGTTTACTAGATTTGGATTATAAAAAAAGAGATTTAACTCTTAAATCATTTTCTTCAGATAAAACTCCGAGAAATTTTCAAGAGTTTTATCAAGATATTAATTCTTATAAATTAGAACAAAGTTTATTTATTCCTTCTTTCGACGTCGATAATTCTGTTGAATTTTTTACTTCAGAGGAATTTGCATCGGAAATAGCTAAACTTAAAGAAGAGTATGATTATGTCATTTGTGATACTCCTCCATGGAGTTTATTCATTGATGCAAAGATTGTTACAAGATACTTTGATTCATGTCTCTACGTAGTTGGAAATAAAATTTCTACTTTTAAAGATATTATTCTGTTTAACAAAGATCTAGAGTCATTCGAAAAAGAAATATCTATTAAGTATTTTTATAATAAATTTGATGTATTTTTTAACTTCTTTTGGTACAAATATCACTATCCCAACTATTCCGATAATTATTATTATGAGTATTCTGGATACGGAAATTTAAAAGAAGAATATCTTTTTAGAAGAATTTTTAATAAAATCTTCGAACTTTTTAATAAACTGAGGAATAAATAGTCATGATTCAAAGGATATTTAATTTTTCAAAGACATTGAAGATATTATTTCTGTCCGTTTTTTTAGTATCTTGTTCCATTGGTACTCACCTAAAAACTACCGAAGTAAGGTCTTTTAAAGGGGTAGTAATTCCTGAGTTATCTAAAGAACCAATATTGATTGAAAAAATTTCAAAGAATTTGATTATGAATGAATCTAGAAGGGCGCCTTTGAATCTTCCTTTATCTCTTTTAAATTACGAACCTACCTCATATAAAGTTGGCAATGGAGATGTTCTTTTTATATATGTTTATGGAGAAACTGAAAGACTATCTGCATCTTTAGCGAGAGGGGCTGCCATAAATCCAGTTTTTCAGAAAAAGGTTAGAGATGACGGAACAATTTTTTATCCTAATGCTGGGGTAATCGATGTCAAAGGTAAATCAATTGAAGAAATTAGATTAATTCTCACAGATAGATTATCTAATGTGTTGAATAACCCTCAGGTTGATGTTTCTGTTTCTGAATTTAATTCTCAGAGAATTGTTGTATCTGGAAATTTTAATACCACTGGTACAATTCCTATTACTTTAAATCCAGTTACGTTGAACGAGGTCATAGCTAATGCAAATCCTTTTGGATCCAATGGTACATTTTCAAATGGAGATTTAACTTCATTAAAGCTTTCTCGAGACGGAGTTACATATGATATTGATTTTGAATATCTATCAAGAAACTCATTGATTCAAAATTATATTTACCTCAAAGACAAGGATGCCATTTATTTGCCTGATAATTCTCTAACACAAGTTCATGTCCTAGGAGAAGCTAATGCACCTACGTCGATAACTTTAAGAAGAAAAAATATCTCTTTATCTCATGCTTTAGCAACATCTCAAGGATTAAATCAATCAACTTCAAGAGGAAAGGAAGTTTATATATTTAGACCTAAGGATTTTGAAGGTAATCCAAGAATTTTTAAATCAAATATTTCTTCTCCTACTGGGTATCTATTGGCAAGTGAATTTCTTCTACAAGCAGAGGATATTGTGTTTATTGGAACAGCTGGAGTTACTTCATGGTCAAGATTTATTAGTCAACTTCTTCCATTTACTAACTTTATTAACTCTGCTGAGGATACAGACTTAATAACAAATTAAAAAAATTTGATAAAAGTAATATTTTTTTCGTTATTTTTTTCTGAATTAGTATTTGCAAATTTAACTATCGAGGATTTGGATTTTTATAGAAAATCATCTAATCCTCAATCGATTTCAATAGTTTCATCAGGGACTAACTATTGCAAAAATTACTTTAGTTCTGATAAGTCCATAAATATCAGCTTAGAAAAAACTTTTAAAAATTCTTTTTCGTGTAAATATTCTTTGAAAAGAAACAGATTTTACGTCTTTATGGTTGCCCAAACAAAAAATCAAGAAAAAACAATAAGAGAGAATTGTTTAGATGTTCTGAATAATTGGCCTGAAATTATGGATCATATGGATGAAACATTTTTTGATAAAAGAAAATTATATTTAAAAGGTTTTTATGTAGAAAATATTTTTAATAATCAAATATTAAGTTTTTCTAATATTTATGCTCAAGATGAGCTGGAAAAGAAAAACCTTATTAATCAATTAATTTTAGATAAAAAATCATCGTTTTCTTTCAATGATGAAGAGAACAACAAACTTATTAAAAGAGAAATCTTAAGACTAGAAAAAATATACAAAAAAATAATGGAGAATAAAATTCCTGATCTTCATAAAATAATTAAGCTTGAATTAGATAAAATTACAAGATATAAAATTTTCATTAATGACTTAAATGGGTTTAAATCATATAGTTGCAATTGGAAGCCTGGCAAAGGGCTTAATCCTTATGTAAAAAAAGAAAAATTTAATGAGTTCGAAAATATATAGATATGTGTGGAGAAAATTATGGGAAATACTATAGAAGTTAATAATATTAGTATTTGGTACGAAGAGTTTGGAGATAAATCCAACGAGTCAGTTCTGCTTATCATGGGTGCAAATGCTAACTGTATGCAATGGGATCAAGAATTCATCGATTACTTGGTGGCAAAAAATCTCCACGTTATAAGATTTGATAATAGAGACGTTGGAAAGTCTACCTGGTTTGGTAAAGAACCAGTTTTTAATAAACTTTTAAAATTTATTCCAAATTTTATTTTAAAGCTCATCGTTAACAGTATTTTTGGATTGGCAGTTGATGAAAATGGAAAATTTAAATTTAATGAGTCCGCAACAGCAAAATATAATTTATCTGATATGGCCAAGGATGCCGTATCTCTATTAGATAACTTGGGGATAAATAAGGCTCATATAATTGGAGTATCTATGGGCGGCATGATTACGCAAATCATTGCATTAGACTATCCTGAAAGAGTTTTATCTATAACGCCAATCATGACTTCCCCGGGAATACAAAATGAAAACCTATCAGGACCCACAAATGAATTATTAGAAGCAATGAAAAAATCATTTATTTTTAACCTCAAGGGTAGGGTTGAAGATGGAGTTGTTGAAATTTATAGACAGCTTACTGGCTCTAGATTTCCTTTCAATGAAGACGAATTTAGAGATAAGCTTCAACCAGTCATAGCTCACGGTAATAATCCGTTTTCACTTCATGGAACTGCAGTTGGAGCCAGTCCGGATAGGACATCACGTTTAAACGAGATATCTGTTCCTACGTTAGTAATTCATGGAACCGAGGATGCAATACTTCCATTAGATCATGGACTAGCGTTGGCAGATGGTATATCCAATTCAAAAAAGATGATTATGAATGGAGTAGGTCATGAGATACCCAAAGAGTTACTTCCGGAAATAGTAGAAGAAATTATAGCTAATATTAACAGTGTCTCTTCGTAAATTAACTTAAGTATTTTCTTGTATTCAAGATAAAAATTTCTTTAATCTCTTTTTCAGGTAAGTTTTGAACAACATTAAGTCTTAAGAAAAAGATAAAGGATATGCATTCAAATATAATTTCTCTTTCAGGTTTCTTTTTTTCTTGTATTTCAGGGAGTATAGAATAGACAAAGTTTCTCAACGTTTGATTCCAAGAAAACATATTTTTTCTAAGTGTTTTATCCCGCCAAACATTTTTGAATGTCCAGCGAAGGATATTCTGATTTTCAGAATAAAGTTTTATTAAAACAGAAGAAAGGTTCTCAATTCGATTTTCAAGAGTATCTTCTTTATTTATAGATGAGGTAGCTTTCATAAATTCATTCGCGAGTAAGTGGTCAAGGTTTTCTTGAAGAGCTTCTTTATCCTTAAAATGGCGAAAGATTGTTCGAGTACCTATTTTTGCTTCTTTAGCAATTGAGTCAAAAGAGATATCTATTTCACCTTTTCTTACGATTTTTAGTGCAGTATTTAGAATGAGATCTGATGTAGACTCACTCCTTAATTTTCTTCCATCTCTTTTCAATATATTCTCTCAAGATATGACAGTATTACTGTCAAAAGTTATTGACACTCCTACTGTCATATTCTATATTCAATCAATAAATCAAAGCAAGGGGGATTACTAAATGCAGACAGTAAAAAGTTTTTTTTTCATTTTGATAATAAATTTTTGTTTTTCTGCAAATATTATCGGAGAGCAAATTAAAGATGGTGTTTTAAGAACTCCTGATGAAAGATTTGATAACCTAAAAGATTATCCTTTTGAACCAAACTACATGATGATTGATGGTTTACGCATACACTATCTTGATGAAGGTCCAAAAGATGCTAATCCAATATTTCTTCTTCATGGCGAGCCTGCATGGAGTTATCTTTTCAGAAAAATGATACCTGTTCTTACTGCGCAAGGGCATAGGGTAATTGTTCCAGACTGTGTTGGTTTTGGTAAGTCGGATAAGTTTATTTCAAAATATGACTATTCTTACAAACATCATGTTGAGGTAATGAAGGAACTGGTTCAAAGACTAGATCTTCAGAAAGCTACTTTTTTTGGTCAAGATTGGGGTGGCTTGGTAGGTTTGAGAGTAGTTGCGGAATTACCTAATCGTTTTAGCCATGTAGTTGTATCAAACACAGGAATGGTTGCTCGATCTGGTATATCAGCATGGCTATTTGAAAAATTTGTTCAATTGAGAGTTTGGTGGATTGGTCCAATTACTTTCGAAGATTTAATAGTCAAAACTAAAGCTGCATTAACGACCGAGAATCCTTCTCCTTCCACAGGAATTTCAATGTTTAGTAACTGGATAGCTTATTCTTATTATGCAGAAGATATGGACATTGCAGGCATTATCAAAAACTTTGGTAGGATTAATTTATCCGATGCCGAAGCTTATGCGTATGAAGCTCCTTATCCATCAGGATTATATAAAGCTGGAGCTCATGTTTGGCCTTATCTTATTCCAACTCAACTTCCGGAAAACGAAAAACTTTGGAAAGAAGTATACGAAAAATGGGATAAACCATTTTTAGTAGCATTTGGTGAAAATGAGAGAATTACTCTTCCTATGAAGGCAGATTTCTTGGAACGTATTCCGAATCCAACTGTTATAACTCTAGGAGGAGCAAGCCATTTTGTACAGGAAGAAGTCGGTCCTGAGCTCGCACAAATTATTAGTGATTTTGTTCAAGGAAAACCAGTAAAGGATTTGCCAGCTAAAAATTGAAGTCTCCATTAAGAGTTGTAGGCTGACTATCCAAGTTTCCTTTCTTTAATAATAATGATGTAAATTTGGTAAGATATTTTTCTATATTTAGGAGTATCTTTATGACAGATCCAATAAAGCTTATAGGAAATGTAGCATCACCCTATACCAGGAAGATGATTGCATATCTAAGATATAAAAGAATTCCTTATGAAGTAATTTGGGGTCAACCAGAGGATGTTCTTAAGAAGATGAACATTGAACCTCCAAAACCTATTCTTTTACCAGTTTTCATATTGAAACGAGACGGTCAAGCTACTGCAGTGACTGACTCAACTCCGCTTATAAGAGAGTTTGAAGAAAAATATCCTGTCAGATCGGTGCTTCCGAAAGATCCTGCTTTAAACTTTATAAATTTTATCTTGGAAGACTTTGGTGATGAATGGTGTACAAAATTTATGTTTCACTATAGGTGGCATTTTGATGAAGATGCAGATAATGCAGGAACCATTTTACCTTTAGGCATAAATAGTGCTTTAAAAGACGATGAGCTAGCCTTTTTTAAAGAGCATTTTGCAAAAAGGCAAATAGACAGATTGTGGGTAGTAGGTTCTAGTAATGATACTGCTGAATTTATAGACAAAAGCTACAGAAATGTACTTTCAATCTTTGAAGAACATTTTAAAAAGCATCCATTCCTTCTCGGAAACTTTCCATCTTCATGTGATTTTGCAGTTTATGGACAATTTACTCAATTAGTAGGATTCGATCCTACTCCTAGAAGAATAGCACATGAAATTTCTCCTAGGACAGTTGCATATGTGAACACACTTGATGATAGGGGAGGTTTAGATTATGTTGAAGAAAATAACTCTTTGGATTCTCTTAGCGACTCAATTTATGATCTTTTTAAGGAATTAGCTAACTCCTATGTGCCAACTATGATAAAAAATCATGAAGCTATTAAAGAAGATGAAAAAGAATGGTCTGTAGACCTAGCAGGTTATCCTTGGAAGCAGAAATCTTTTCCATATCAAGCAAAGTGTCTTGATTGGATTAGAGAAGAATTCAAAGATCTTGATAATAAAAATCAGGAAAAAGTATTAAGTTTTTTAACGACAACTAATTGTCAATCATTAGTGGAGTAAATATGAATAGAATAACTGAAATGTTGGGTTGTAAATATCCAATCATTCAATCACCAATGGGATGGATTGCTAGGAGTCAACTTGCTTCAGCCGTATCAAATGCCGGAGGTTTTGGGATTATTGAAACATCATCGGGAGAAGTAGATCAGTGTAAAGATGAAATAAGAAAAATGGCTTCTCTTACAAATAGCCCATTTGGAGTAAATCTCCCAATTTTATTTCTATCGGATGAAAGTATGTTGGAAGTTGTAATAGAAGAAAATGTTAAATTTGTTACAACTTCTGCAGGAGATC
>TARA_B100001121_G_scaffold49579_1_pt1 | contig 18823 bp, 18 predicted proteins | sample TARA_B100001121 | Tara Oceans TARA_B100001121 (sample SAMEA2622817) | marine metagenome | biome: marine biome (ENVO:00000447); feature: surface water layer (ENVO:00002042); material: "saline water (ENVO:00002010), including plankton (ENVO:xxxxxxxx)" | depth 5 m
GTTTTATATAGAAATTTAAATACTTATTTTCAGGATAGAATAGTTCAAGGTCTCTTGAGATGGCATCGCTTTTTCCTGAAACAAGATTATCCCATTCTAGACCTTGAATGTGATCTGAAACCTTTTCACCCTTTACACTTTTACAATTCAGTCCAAAGAGTCGGGAAGCCCCATCATTAATGTAATGAATGATGCCTTCTCCAGTAGCGACGATGACTCCTTCCTGCAGGGCATCAAAAATACTTTTAAAGAAATCACTTTCCTCTGCCAAACGATTCAGAAAATTTTGGACTTCGCTCGAACCAACTTGGTCAAAACGTTCAATGAGCTTGTCTACGAAACGAGATTTCATCAAAATATTAATATGAAAAATCCAAACATAAAAATCGTTCTTTGCACGTGTCCTGATTTGGATTTAGCGCGACATATTGGCACACATGCAATAGAAAATCAACTAGCAGCCTGTGTCAATTTGATACCAAAAGTTGAATCAATCTATAGCTGGAATAATGAAATTAATCGAGATTTAGAGGTTTTAACAATTTTTAAGACTACAGAGGAGCTTTTGGATAAACTAGAATCGGCTATATTGGAATTACATTCATACGATTTACCTGAAATTATTGTTCTGCCTGTTGAGGGCGGGTCAAAGAGTTACCTAGAATGGATTACTGATAGCACTAAAATTTCAGACTATCCTCTTGGATGAAACTTTTTATGAACTTTTTTTAGCCCTTTCTCATCAACATGTGTGTAAGTTTGAGTCGTGCTTATATCTGCGTGGCCAAGTAGTTCTTGAATGATTCTTAAATCAGCTCCTCCACTTAGTAAATGTGTTGCAAAACTGTGTCTGAGTTGATGTGGGTGGATAGGGGAATTAATATTAGCTCTTTTCGATCTTTCTTTAACAATTTGCCATATACGAGATGGACTTAGTTTCTTTCCCCTAATGGATAAAAAAATATGGCTAGTACTTTTAGAATTCACTAACTTTTTACGACCTTTTTCCAAATAATTGTTAATTGCTTCTAAAGCTTTTTTCCCAATGGGTACAATTCTAGTTTTGTTGCCTTTTCCAGTAACTCTTATATGACCTTCTTCAAGGTAAAGATTTTCTAATAAAGCTTCCATTATTTCTCCGAGACGCAATCCGCTCGAATAAAGGAGCTCAATCAATGCTCGATCTCGCATTCCCAAAGGGTCACTCGTTTCTATAGATTCTAATAATCGTATGACATCCTTTTGATTAATTGTTTTGGGTAGCAGTTGCTCAGGTTTAGGCGAAAATAATCCTTCAGCGATATCTTCTGATAGAATTTTATGATTGCATAGAAAACGGAAGAAAATTTTCAAACTAACGACGTTTTGTCTGATACTGGACGCTGCCAGTCCTTCTTTTTTTCTTTTTGAGAGATATTCGCTAAGATCATCTGTAGTGATTGAATCAAGTTGCTTGATGTTATTCAGCCAATTAGAAAATTTTTCTAAGTTTCTTCTTACTAGTAATTGATAATTTTTTGAAAGACCTCTCTCGGTTGCGAGAAACATTATGAATCGATCAATAGATTGATTAATGTCCGTAGGGTTTTTCAATGTTCATTCAATTCTGTTTTGGTTCTATGTATGATAAGAAAATAACTCTTCAAGACCCGAGTATTTTTTTGACGCTTTTGATAAGTATCTTCAGACCAGGTTCAACCATTCCTCCATGATTAAATCCTTGTAGCTCATATAGCTCGGTGTCGTTATGTTTTAAAACTTTCATCATTCTCGCCAAATAAGCATTCTCTTCAAATCGTCCTAGCAATTCTAATTTTCTATCACCAGTGATTAATATTAGCGGTGGGGCGTCCTTTCTAACATGGTACAAGGGAGCGAATTTATCAATTATTGGCCGTTTGTCGGAAATGTTTTTTTCTTCTCGCGGGGTAAAATGAGTTATCGTATGACCGCTGAGAGGAATTAAACCTGCAATATCATTAGCGTTAATTCCAAATCTTTTAAGATAGCTCTGATCTAAGCCTATCATACTTGTTAAGTAGCCACCTGCTGAATGTCCAGAAACGAATATTTTTTTTGTTGATCCACCATATTTTTTGATATTACTAAATGTCCATGCTACTGCGGCGGCGCTATCCTCTATGTATTCAGGGCACTTGGCTTTAGGGAATAATCTATAATTAACGGCAACGATTGCCATTCCTTTAGATTGGAGCAAAGATGGAATTTTTTTTTGGCCACCTCTTAGTCCTCCTCCATGAAACCAGATAATCGTTGCGAAGTTAGTTTTCTTTGTTGGGTAATAAATATCAAGCTTGCATCTTTCATTAGCGTATTCATTAGGAGGCGAACTGTAATACGATATATCCTTTTCGATGCTATATTCTTCTGCTCTAGAAATTTGGAAAAATAGAGTACATGCGATGACAAAATAAATGAGTTTAGATTGATGAGGAAACATTACTAATAAAGTCTTTTTAATTTTATCAAATCGCAATTAAAAAAGTATTCAGGTTAATTAAGTATTCAAAAAAAGAATAATTTAATTATTGATTAAAACTACTTTCTTACACTAGCTCAGGGTTTATAGTTACCACCCCAATTAAACCTATTTTGGACCTTATGCCCAAAGTTCATATTAAAACCTACGGATGCCAAATGAATGAGAGAGATTCATTGCAGGTTGCAGAAATGTTACAAAATCGGGGTTTTTCGATGACTAATGAACAGGCCGAAGCCGATGTGATTTTAATTAACACTTGTTCTGTTCGAGATCAAGCCGAGCAAAAAGCTCTCAATAAAATGGGCTCAATGCAACACTTGAGGAAGACACGTCCTCATATCGTTTACGGATTTATGGGGTGTATGGCTCAGAGTAGGGGGGAAGAGCTTTTGGAAAGAGGGGCAGACTTGGTTGTCGGGACACAAAAATATCATAGAGTCGCAGATTACGTTGAAGAGATTTTTACGGCTAGGACTGAGGCTAGAATGGACGACTTGAGAACTTCTATAGTCGACACAGATGAAGAACTGAATTCACAAAATACTATTCGGGATGGTGCTGCCAATGATGGATCAGTTACTGCGTTTGTATCAATTATGCAAGGATGCAACATGAAGTGTTCTTTTTGTATTGTTCCCTACACTAGAGGTAAAGAGAGAGGAAGGCCGATTCATGAGATTGTAGATGAGGTAAAAAAATTAGCTGATAATGGAGTTAGAGAAGTGACATTGTTGGGACAAATTGTAAATTTATATGGGCGTCATGAGTTTCCAGTAGTTGATGGGAAAAGCCCATTTGTACAGTTATTAGAAAAAGTTGCAAAGGTCGATGGCATTGATCGAGTTAGGTTTACTTCCCCTCATCCCGTAGGCTATAAACAGGATCTGATCGATGCATTTGGTTATATTCCTGAATTAGCTGAGCATGTTCACTTTCCTTTGCAGTCCGGTTCAGACAAAGTACTTAAGGCTATGAGAAGACCTTACAGGGCAGCCAAATTCGTTGATTTGGTGGAACGTATGCGAGATGTTTGTCCTGATATTGCAGTTTCGACCGATATCATCGTAGGGTTTCCTGGTGAGGGTGATGCCGAATATGCAGAAACTCGTGCACTCTGTGAGAAGGTAAGATTTGATAATGCCTTTGTCTTTCGTTACTCGAAAAGAAGAGGAACTCCGGCGGCGGAGATTGATGACTCTTTGCAATTGTCTGAAGAGGTAAAGGTGGAGAGGAATCAAGATCTTCTTAAACTCATTGATCGGATTGGTGCAGAAAAAAACCAATCTCTAGTGGGGACAAAGCAGGAGGTTTTGTGCGAAGGTCCGAGCAAAAGAAGGATCGACCGATTGAGTGGTAGGACTAGGACTAATAGAATAGTTATTTTTGATGGTAATCCGAATAGGCTTACTGGTAAATTATTTGATGTTGAAATCGAGAGGACTACCGGGCATGTGTTATATGGAACACCAATTATAGATTAATTATATGACCCGACAAATTTACACAGAGTTTCTAAGTCTGCAGTTTGTGGGGATCTTATTGGGTATTCTGCTCATAGCCGGGCACTTGATAGCACTACTCAAAGATCAACAGATAATCGATTTTCTTAAATCATTTCCCAGAAACAAGCCTATTGGAGTTGTCCTTATAATCATCAACTGTATATGGTCATTATGGCTGGTTAATAAAGTTGATCTTGGTGAATTTCAAAAATGGCAGGGCGTCATAAGTTGGGGTTTAGTTATTGGCTGTATTGCATTTATTTTATGGGTAGATGAATTCCTTGCGGTAAGAGCAACGGGTATTTTTCTTTTGTTACTGGCCTGCCCTGTACTTGATGTGGCTTTTCTAAAGGAGCCAATTTCAAGATTACTATTACCAATTATTTGCTACGTCTGGATTTTCTTATCATTCTTTTGGATTGGAATGCCCTATCTAATGCGAGACCATATTAATTTTGTGACAAAAAAACCTGGTAGATGGAAATTTTTATCTATATCGGGTATCGTTTATGGTATTCTTATGTGTGCCTGTGCTTTATTCTTTTGGGGGTCTGAGGCTCTTTAAAATTTAGTCCTATTATATTTTACAGGTTTATTTCATACTTCATAAATCTAATATCTATCTTTCATCAAACAAAACAACAATCACTTCAATCATGGCTGCTCAAGACGATAACAATTCTGGAAAGTACCAAACATTTTTAATATTTGGTGCTCCAGGTAGTGGTAAAGGAACGCAGGGAAGAATACTTGGAAAAATTCCCAGATTTTACCATTGTGCTTGTGGTGATGTTTTTAGGTCACTTGATACAAGAACTGAAATAGGTCAGGAGTTCGTTAAATATTCAAGTATGGGCGAATTGGTTCCAGATGACATAACAGTTAAATTATGGAGAGCGGCGGTTGAAGCAAAAGTTACGTCTAATGCCTATAAGCCCGACATTGATTTTCTTGTTCTTGATGGAATCCCAAGGAATGTTGAACAGGCCAAGCTTGTTGATGAGCATTGTGAGGTTGTTCAGGTTTTTCACCTATCCTGCCCAGATAGAGATGAGTTGATGAGGCGAATACGAAAAAGATCTATTAAAGAAAACAGACTAGACGATGCCACTGATGAGGTGATTAAAAATAGAATAAAACAGTACGAGGAGGAGACGAAGCAGCTCTTGGATCATTACTCACCAGAAATATTAACCAATATCAACGCTCAGCAAACTCCAATCAAAGTGCTTCAAGATATCATTTATACCGTGACTTCATTGAGGGTCTGGCAAGAAAGTTCGTTAAAGGTTGAATTGTAGTGATTTAAGTTCTTGATCAAGAAGTGAAAATTATCTTTTTGGGAACTGGTGAAATTGGTCTTCCTTCATTGAAGGCGATATATGATTCTTCAGACCATCATATCATTTCAGTTTTCACTCAACCGGACAAACCGTTTGGAAGAAAAGGAGAATTAAAACCATCAGAGATCAAAAAATTTGCCCAATCTAAAAATATTCCTATTTATCAACCTGAGAAAATTAGAGAACAGGAAGCCATAGACCAGCTTAGTCTTGGAAATCCTGATGTCTTGGTTGTTGTAGCTTATGGTCAGATCTTACCTGAGGCTGTCTTGAGAATTCCTAAAATAGCCTGCATTAATCTTCACGCTTCATTGCTTCCTTTGTACCGTGGAGCATCTCCAATCCAGGCAGCAATTTTGAATGGCGATGAGCAAACTGGGCTGACATCTATGTATATCGCAGAAGGACTGGATGATGGAGATTTACTTAAATCAAAAGAATTGATAATTGATCAGGATGAAACTGGAGGATCCCTACATGATCGGCTAGCTGCTCTGGGGCCAGAACTATTAATTGAGTCATTGAATTTGTTGTCAACCGGACAGGCGCCAAGAGAAGAGCAAGATCATGATCAGGCCACTCACGTTTCTAAAATAAGTCGATCCGATGGTGAAATTGATTGGAGTAAATCGGCTGAATCAATTGAAAGAAAGATCAGAGCCTTTGATCCATGGCCAGGTACATTCACTTATTTTCCCGATGGCACACTAGTGAAAATATTCCCCCCTGTAAGTATTGAAAAAAATCGTGATGGTGAGCCTGGCGTGATTATTTCAACTCAATCTAATCATGTTACAGTAAGTTGTGGTGTGGGGGCTATGAGTTTTTCTTCAATTCAGCCTGCTGGAAGAAAAAAAATGAGTTTATCTTCTTATATGGCGGGTAAAAATATTGAACCTGGAGCTTTTCTAGGTATTAAAAAATAATAAAACGCTTTTCAATTTGTTAAGACTGCTGTTTTCTATTGATTTAGAAATAATTCTCTAATGACCAATCAAGCCCAAAGAAAAAATTTCAAACGAGTAATTCTAAAACTTAGTGGTGAGGCCTTACGCGAGCCTGGAAGCGAGGATAATATATCTCCTGAAATTGTAGAGGCGGTTGCAGAGCAAATTAAAAGGGCTCACCAGGCCGGAATTGAGGTTGGAGTTGTAGTTGGTGGAGGTAATTTTTGGAGAGGCATAAGTGCTAGTAATAGGGGTATGGAGAGAGCTACTGCTGATTATATGGGAATGTTGGCAACGGTAATGAATTCATTAGCGATACAAAGTATGTTGGAGGATATGGATGTGCCAACAAGAGTTCAGACCGCAATAGAAATGAAAAATGTAGCCGAACCATTTATTCGAAGAAAAGCGACTCGACACCTTGAACTTGGCAGGGTAGTTATTTTTGGTGCAGGAACAGGAAATCCATTTTTTTCTACCGACACTACAGCAGCACTTAGAGCGAGTGAAATTGGAGCCGATGCAATCTTAAAAGCGACTAAAGTAGATGGTGTTTATGATTCTGATCCAAATGAAAATCCTGATGCTAAAAGATATGAAAATGTTACTTTTCAAGAATGTCTCGAGAAAAGATTAAAGATTCTTGATTCTACAGCATTTAGCTTGTGCATGGATAATTCAAAACCCATTATTGTATTTGATATCAATGGCCCGGATAATATCCATAAGGCATTGATTGGGGATCCTATTGGAACGCTTGTACATTCCGAGGAAAACAATTAAAATTAGAATATTATTATAAGAAAAACTTCATAGATAAACATGGATACTGAAACTTTGATACCTGAGACAGAAGAAGCTATGAAAAAGGCGGTAGAGTATACCTTACATGAATTTTCGAGTGTAAGAACAGGTAAAGCTTCTCCTGCGCTTGTCGAGAATATTGACATACACGTACAGTCTTATGGGTCTAACATGAAATTGAAACAATTAGCTGTTATTTCATCACCTGACCCAAGAATGCTTCTCGTCTCCCCTTTTGACCCCTCCACAGTTCAGGATATCGAGAGAAGTTTGAAAGAATCAAAATTAGGGATTAATCCTTCTGTTGACGGTAAAGCTATTCGTTTACCAATTCCCGAGCTATCAGAGGAAAGAAGAAAAGATCTTGTTAAAATGGTTAAACAAATGTCAGAGGAGGGAAGAGTTAGGGTTAGATCTGCACGGAAAAGTGGAATGGATGGAATTAAAACTTTGAAATCTGACAATGCGATCACTGAAGATGATCAAAGAGATATGGAAAAAGAGGTGCAGACCTTAACTGATAAATTCGTTAAAGAAATTGATCAGCACGTTGATAATAAGGAAAAGGAAATAATGACTGTTTAATAAATAAAAAACCACACCGATTATGGTGTGGTTTTTCATTAAATAATTTAAGGACGCGTGATTTATCTAGATTGAGGTAGGTTACCGTATCTGGCATTACTCTCCCAAGCCTCGTGGCGAGCCTGTGGTAAGTTGCTCAGCCCGCTATCAACACCAGTCCCGTCCCAGTTACCAACTTGGGTCGCCTCACAACCGCAAAAACCAATAACAACAATTAATGAGCTTATTAGTCCAACCAATAATTTCATTATAGATTTTGTCATATTGCTAAGAGAAAGTTAATTTTATTCGCCAATATTTTCGAAAATAACTTTGTCACCTGGCTCAACAGAACCACTCAATCCTTTTTGATTAATATCAGCAACAGTGAGCCCTGGTTGAATAGAGACTACATTCAAGTTTCCGATTCTGATTCCATCACGCTGAACGATAAGTTCTGAGTCTCCTTGAACACCTTGATCTTTACCGATGTTTACGAGTACAAATCCCCAGTCTGTGTTGACTGCAGTTATCATACCTTCAGTAGCATTCCTACCAATGCTTGATAATCGATCAGCTTGAACTTTTTCAGCTTTCTCAATTCTAACTTCATTGGCGGCTACTTTTTTGTTAACAACTTCGAGTTCGGTTTTCCTTGTTGCGAGATCCTGCTTCGCAGTTTCTAAGTCGCTTTCAAGTTGCTTAATTTTATCAGCAACATTTTGCAATGTAGTGCCAGGAAATCGTTCGCTAATTTCTTTGACGGCATTTTCTGCAGTAGCAATCTTTTTATCGACTGGTGCCTTTTCAGAATTAAGACCAGCAATTTCATTGTCCAACCTTTTAATATTAACATTATGTGAGTCAGTGTTTGCTTTCGACTCTGCTAACCTAACTTCCTGGGCATAAAGTGCCTCGTATGACGCAATCAGTGCTGGATTATCTGTTTCCTGAATTTCACTAAGAACTCTTTCAATTTGATTGTTCTTATTAATCCTATCTGTTCTTGCTTCTTTAAGTTCAGTTCGGTTATTCACACTGAGAACAATGGAGGCTATAATTGCTAATAGTGCTGGTATAAGAATAAATATATTCTTCATGGATTTTCTTGGTTAGAGGGGTGGTTATTTTAAATTATTATGTGTTAATTAATTTCGTTTCTAGCAGAATTAAAGACCGAAAGGATCATCGTCTGCTTTTGGCTCTTCAGGTTCAGGTGCGTCGTCACCTCCTAAGCCGAAAGGATCATCGTCTGCTTTTGACTCTTCTGGCTCAGGTGCGTCGTCACCTCCTAAGCCGAAAGGATCGTCGTCTGCCTTTGGCTCTGCGGGAGCATCTTGAGGAACCGCCGGAGCAACACCTGCAGGAATCGTTTCCACGATAGGCTTGTTGTTTGGATCCCATTTACTTTCGTCACTCAATACAACAGCATCACCGACAGCAATTTTTTCACCATCGTTCAAAGAGATAACATCGCAAACACTAACATTGGGCTCAAGATTAGTGATATTAAGCTTACCAATGACTTTATCATCTCTTTTAACATCCAGCTTTACCCTAGCATTAATACCCTGATTTCCACCAGCGTTGATAACAACAAATCCCCAGTTATCAAAAGTTTGAGCAATTTTTGCATTAACCTCAATCATTTGGCCCGCACGCTGACGAGAAACTTTGTCACGAAAATCTGAAATCACTGCATCTGTGTTCTCTCTCTTGGTGACCGCGGCTTTGTAGCTTTCTTTGGTTATTGCTATTTCCTGTTGAACAGCCGCCATCTGTGCTTGCAAGTTTTGACTCTTTTCAACAAGGTCACCTATTTCGCCAATTTCAGCTAAATCCTTTTCTAACTTTGCTAGCTTATCTTGAGCTGCTTTGAGTTGAGCTTGGAGAGTTCCTTTTTTGGAGGTCTTATCATCTTCTTCTTTCTTTTTGCCGGCTTCTTCACCTTCCTGTGCAATTGCAGCATCTTCAGTTTCTTTTTTCTCTACCTCCTTGGCAGCCGTCATTTCCCGTATCTTTCCCTGACGACCTTGAATGTCTGCAAGGTTATTAGTGGTCAGGTTATAGGCAATTTTTTCGTGCTCAAGATCTTTGGTTGTGAAACCGAAACGAATAACTGCCGTCCCTATCAATATAATAACAGAGATAATTATGAGTGAACTTGTGGATTGTGACATGTCTTTAAAAAATTTAGCTGAGGGGGTATCAGGGGATTTAAATTACTAAAGGATAGTAATACCTATTTTATTGGATAAAAACAACTTAAAATCACGCCTCAATGGGTATTTTTTTATAAGTTATAATTCGTAATTTAATGAATAAGGATAATTTTTGATAAAATTATAACTCATTCAATATCAGTGATTAATGGAATTAAAAGTCTTCAGGAGCCGTGGCTAAAGTGCAATAATTGGTCAATTTTTGTTAACTTATGATAAATTTCTTTGTCGAATAGCTTCATAAAGACATACGCCTGTCGCTACGGAAACATTCAGGCATTCTACCGAGCCCATCATAGGTAATTTGGCGAGAAAATCGCATTTTTCCTCTGTTAATCTTCTTAAGCCTTTTCCTTCGGCGCCCATGACAATTCCAATTTTGCCTTTCAAATCTATTTCGTAAAGGGATTGGTTAGCGTTGTCTGAAGTTCCTACTAACCAAAACCCTTCATCTTTCAAAAGTTGAATGGTTCTTGAGAGATTGGTGACCTGAATATAAGGAGTTGTTTCGGCGGCACCACATGCGACTCTTCTTACTGTTTCATTTAATGGGGCCGACCGATCTTTGGGAGCAATCACCGCTCTGCAACCAGCTCCATCGGCTGTCCTTAAGCATGCCCCAAGGTTATGTGGATCTTGAACTTGGTCTAAAATCAATATTAGTGCTTCATCTCCAGCTTTAATAATATCGAGAAGTTCATCTTCTCTTACGGATTTTTTTCTCAGGTTTTTACCATGGTCATTACTGTGGGTGTGTTTCCTTACCCCCCTTGCTCTGGATCCTTTGTGCATTTTGAAAAGGTTAGACTAATCTGTTGAGTTGGATTGTTTTATCGTTTGAGCTTTAATGTCAAATTCGGAGTTTCGGAGATGTTTAGCAAAAAAGTTCTGCGAAAGATCCTTAATCTTTTCATCTTTAAATCCTCCATGGCCACCTCCTTTTATGGTGATTAATGTAGAACTGCATCCTTTTTCAAGAAGCTTTCTATTAAATATTACAGATTGGTTGTAGGGAACCAATTGATCGTTGGTGCCGTGAATATGTAAAAAGGGAACATCATCCTTACTTGCGTAATAAATAGGTGATGCTTGTAGCGCCTTTTTTTTATTGCTTTGTAGAGCTCCTCCAATGAGCTGTGACTCAGGAGAGTTTGCAGCGTCATGATCTATACGGCTTGGAAATTTTGACATTTCAAGAAACGCTGAAGGTCCGAAGAAATTTATTACGCAATTAATCTTACTGCTTTCATTTGTATGTTGCCCTAAGGACCCCTCAAGGGCCTTCACTCCTGATGTAGTGCCTAACATTGATACTAAATGACCGCCAGCCGAATGACCTATTGCACCAATTTTTGTGGTATCCATTCCATATTCTTTGGCATTTCCTCGGATCCATCTTATGGCAGCTTTACAGTCATGTATTTGGTTAGGCCACTTCGATTCTGATGACAATCGGTATCCAACGCTTACACCAATGTAGTGACCTGATTCTACAAAGGCAGAAAGATGTCTCTGGCCTTGGTTTTTATTACCAGCCTTCCACGCTCCACCATGGATATAAACAATTACAGGTAACTTTTCTTTTTTTCTTTTTTGAGGAATAATCAAATCTAAACTTTGTCTCAAGTTTTCATTTTTAGTATAAAAAATATTTTGTTTTATTTGTATTAAGCTGCTTTGAGCTGGACGTTCAAAGTTGTTATTTCTTTTTGATCGGTTGCGAAAAGCTTTGTCTTCTTCTCTAGAAATTGTACCGTCATTATTCTGGTCAGCCTTATTAAAGTTGGGCCTGGCATTAGGAGGTAGTTCATCCAATTGTAATTTGTTATCTCCATTTTTATCCCACTTATCGAAAATGGTATCTCTTTTAATTTCCTTTCCCTCTAACGACAGGGTTAAAATAAAAAAACTGATACCTTGTAAAAGAATGATCTTCGCTGCCCAAAAAATGATATTTGGTCTACAATTCCTCGAAAAATATTTAAAATAATACTTCATTAAAATCAATCAGGCTTGGTTGTTATTTATTCCCTGAAATAATAGATTACCTCTTATTTTACAGTTTGTCTTGATGGAAAGTGATCTGAGGTTATTAGGGTTTCTTAAATTGTTATTCGAATGGGCCCATCGACTAGTTATGATAAACGTGCTATCGGTTCATTCCATTGGCTTAAAAGGCCAAGTTCATGAAAGTAAATTCTAATCAGGAAACAACCGATTTGGCCGAAGGTTCCATGATGGTTCTTTACCGGCGATTGGCTAGTTATCTTAAACCATACAAATGGCGTTTTGGTTTGGGTATTCTTTTTGGTGCTCTATATGGTGTCGTCAATGGCGCAATGGTTTTGGTTATTAATTATGTCACTAATGTTGTTTTTGGTGATAGTAAAAGTTTAGAGGATTTTCAAAAGTTCAAAGACAAGGTTGCTCCAGAGGATTTCAAGGAAGCTGAAGAATCTTTTAAAAAGGTCGAAGAAGTTCTAATCAAAAATTCAGAAGCTGTTTCCGAATTCAATAGTGATATTCTTTTGGTGGCTCTTTTGATACCAATGATCATGGTAGCTAGAGGGCTATGTGGTTACTTAAACGCATATTGTATGTTGTGGTGCAGCCTTCGAGTCCTAAGTGATATACGAGTCAAACTTTATCGAAAGCTAATGGGGCAATCCCTTGACTACTTTAATCAAAGTAAAGGTGGTGAAATCATGCAAACTGTATTTAACCAGACGCGCCTTGCGCAACAGACTTTAACAACAGCATCAAGTGACATCATTAAACAGCCAATAGCAATTGTTTCTGCCGTGGCTGCAATCTTTTATATTGATTGGAAATTTGCTCTTTGCGCTCTAGTTCTTTTTCCTCTGTGTATATTACCGGTTATTCTAGCGGGCCGAAAAGTTAGAAAATCAGGTAGTAAAGAAGAGGAGGAAGCAGAAAAAATGATGGTTGTCATGCAAGAAGCAATTTCAGGAATTCAAGTTGTTAAGAGCCATGCAAGAGAGGATTATGAAGTAGATAAATTTGTCGCAGCCAATAGTAGAATGATGACTTTTATAATGCGCTGGCGAAAGGCAATGGAAATCGTTAGCCCTTTGGTTGAAGTGGTTGCTTCATTTGGAGTTGGAGCTGCCCTAGTTTATTGTGCGTTTTTTCCGGGCGATGGGGGCCCTGGAAAGTTCCTAGCTCTTAATGCTGGGTTAGTTCTGTTGTATCCCCCTGCAAAAACTATGAGTCGAATATCGGTGCTATTGCAGAAATCACTTGCTGCAACCGCCAAAGTTTTCAAGATGATGGATAGGGTTCCTTCTGTTAAGGATGAAAAGGATGCCGTTCAAATAAATTCATGTCGTGGTGAGATTTGTTTTGAAAATGTTAGTCATTCTTATGGTGATGAAAATTATGCTGTTGAGGATATTGATTTCATCGTTGGTTCAGGAAAAAATTATGCATTAGTAGGCGAGAGTGGGGCGGGTAAAAGTACCTTATTTTCACTTATTTTAAGATTCTATGATCCAACTGAGGGAACTTTAAAAATTGATGGTAATGATATTAGAAAAATTAGCCAGTCTTCCCTTCGTGATCATATTGGAGTTGTTAATCAAAGCACATTTCTTTTCCATGACAGCATAATGGAAAACATTAGGTATGGTAAATTAGGAGCTACAGACGAAGAGGTTATTAATGCAGCTAAGATGGCACATGCCCATGAATTTATTGAATCGCAACCAAATGGTTATCAAAGTATTGTTGGTGATAAGGGGGATAAGTTATCCGGTGGGCAAAAGCAAAGAATTAGTATAGCAAGGGCCATTTTAAGGGATGCACCAATTCTTTTACTTGATGAAGCAACGTCTGCTCTAGACTCGCGCTCAGAGAAGGTCATACAGGATGCAATTAAAGAGCTTTCAAGTGGTAAGACCACTATTGCAATTGCTCATAGGCTTTCGACTATCTTAAGTGCTGATAAGATTGTGGTGATGGAAAATGGTCGGATTACAGCTATTGGAGGCCATGAGGAATTGTTGAAGGATTCTCTTGTATATAAAAGATTATACGATATGCAATTTGGAAACAGAACAGAAACTCAAGATTACGATTTATGATTCGGATGATGCATTGGAATTTCTGTCGAATTTTGTAATGGTATTATTAGCTTCTTTCGAATCCTTGGTATCAGGAAAATCTAAGGTATAATGCAGCCCTCGGCTTTCTTTTCTTCTTTGTGCACAATTAACAACTAAAGAGGCGGTATCTACTAGATTTCGCAATTCTAAAAGTTCACTGCATATTTTAAAATTCCAATAAAATTCTTGGACCTCTTTCCTTAAATTTAATAATCTTGTTGCGGCTCTTTTTAATCTTTTGTTGGTTCTAACAATAGAAACGTAATCCCACATCAAGCGCCTTATTTCATCCCAATTATGGTAAATGACGACCAATTCATCCACATCTTCAGCTTCGCCACTCGTCCAATCAGGAATAATTAGGTTTTTATTTTTTGGTCTATTTTTTTTATTTTCCGTATTTATTTTTTCTACGGCTCGGAAGGCCATAACTGCTCCTTCGAGCAAAGAATTTGAAGCAAGCCTATTAGCTCCGTGAAGTCCTGTGCATGCAACTTCTCCTATTGCGTATAGTCCATTGATAGATGTTTTTCCATCAACATCAGTTTTAACTCCACCGCACTGATAGTGAGCTGCTGGTACAACAGGAATAGGATCAATTGCAGGATCAATATTTACTGATAAACAAGTTTTATAAATATTGGGAAACCTTTCTTCGATGTATTCTCTAGATTTATGTCTAATGTCAACATATACGCACGGTTGTCCTGTCTTTTTGATTTCATGATCGATAGCTCTCGCGACAATATCCCGAGGTGCCAAGGATCCTCTAGGGTCGTATTTGTGCATGAATTCATTTCCATCTTTACCTATTAGTTTTCCGCCTTCTCCTCTGACTGCTTCAGAAATAAGAAAATTCTTAAGTTCGTGGTGATATAAGCAAGTCGGGTGGAATTGAATGAATTCCATATTTGATATTTCAGCTCCTGCCCTGTAGGCCATAGCCAGACCATCCCCAGTGGCGATATTTGGATTCGTTGTATATAAATAAACTCGACCACATCCGCCGGTGCAGAGTACAACCTTATCAGATCTAAAAGTTAAAATTTCTCCGGTCGATTCGTTGAGTACATATATACCTGCAACTTCGTTAGTTCCTGAGATACCTAATTTTTCTGTCGTGATAACATCGATTGCAAAATGGTGTTCAAAAATTTCTATATTTTCTGATTCCTTGGCGGAGCAGATCAGTTTTTCAGATATTTCTTTTCCCGTTGTATCTTTTGAATGCAGGACCCTTCTTTGAGAGTGTCCGCCCTCTTTTCCTAATTCATATTTTCCTAACGAATTTTTATCAAATTGCACCCCGATGTTAACCATTTTTTCTATCGCGCTTGGAGCTGACTCTACGATTGTCTTTACTACATCGTGATCGCATAGTCCTGCCCCTGCATCGACTGTATCGGCAATATGTGATTCGAATGAATCTTCATCATCGGCTACGCAACAAATTCCTCCCTGTGCCCATGCCGTATTTGAATTTTCAGAGGCTCTTTTAGTGATTACCGCAACACTGCCATGTTTAGAAGCTTCAAGAGCGAAGCTTAGTCCAGAAACACCAGTTCCTACGACTACAAAATCATATTCAATCATTAACTTCTTTTATTGATTTAAGGGGCAATTAGATAGCAATTATTGTACGCTAGTTTTTGGAAATATTACTAACGATCAATTTCAATATTATCGATTAATCTTGTTTTTCCAACTATAACTGCAATCGCTGCTAACGCTGGTTTGTCAACGATATCTAATTTATCTAAACGAGTTCGATCCACAATTTCTAAATACTCAATTTTAATTGTTTGAGATTCTTTTTCTATGATTGATCTACCTAACTCAATGATTTCCTGTGAAACGGTTTTCTTACTCTCTGCCATGGCGCAGAGTGCTTTATAAATGGTGCCTGCTTTTTCTTTTTCCTCTAAATTAAGATGTTGATTTCTTGAGCTCATCGCTAAGCCATTGGGCTCTCTATGAGTTTCAACTGGTAAGATTTCTATCGCATAATTTAAATCGGTAACAAGTTGTTTAATAATTGATAACTGTTGGTAATCTTTCTTTCCAAAAACAGCAGTATGAGGTTTGATTATATTAAATAGTTTTGTCACCACAGTACAAACTCCATCAAAGTGACCAGGCCTTTTCAAGCCGCAAAGTTCTTTTGAAAGTGTATTTTCAGTGACCTTTGTTAGAGGTTGATCTGGATACATTTCTGAGTCTGTAGGTAAAAAAATGATGTCTACCCCCTCCTCCTCACAAACCTTACTGTCTTCATTAAATGTGCGAGGATACTTATCTAAATCTTCTTCGCTGTTAAATTGTATTGGGTTTACATATATTGAAACAACGAGTGTTCCCCTATTGCTGCTAAGTGATTTACCCTCTTTAATCAATTTGCGATGCCCATCATGAAGAGCACCCATGGTTGGTACGAGTATCACAGGCTTAGATTTTTCCAGAATAGATAATTCTTTGATTGTTCTAATTATCTTCATGATTATCGCAGATTTAGTATTGGCCCTGAATTATGATTTTTTGAAATCTGCTTTCAGCTCTTTTAGGCTCGAAGCTTTTAATTTGAAAGCTATGAAAAAATAAATCGTTATACCAAATATCACTAACATTGAAACTCCACCTAGCCTAAGCCAGAAATCATGATTAAACATTTCTTTAATTGTCTGGTGAAGAATCCAAAGTAATGAGCCCATTACGATGCTAGCAATAAATATTTTGGGCATTCTGGATTTTAATCTGGCATCTGGCTTCCAGAAATTTCTTAACCCAAATAATAACAATGCTACATTTACCCATGCGGCTATACTAGTTGCGATAGCGATTCCAATATGTCCCAAAGAATCAAAAAGGATTATTGAAAAAACGATATTTACAATAACCGTCACTCCAGCAATAAGCATCGGAGTTTTTGTGTTTTCTCTGGCAAAGTAACCAGGTTGTAAGACTCTAACTAGAACATATCCTGGTATTCCTATAGCAAATCCTGCCAAAGAAAGTGCAGTTAGATTAGCGTCTTCCGCTGTAAATGCCCCATGCTGAAAAAGTGTTGAGATAATAGGATAAGGAATGACGATTAATGCTATTGAAGCAGGGATAGTCAATAACATGGCGAGTTCTATCCCTCTATTCATGCTAGTAATGGCTCCTATTTGATCGCCATTCCTAAGTCGTTTTGTAACTTCTGGCAAAAGTATCACACCTAAGCCAATGCCAATCACGCCTAAAGGAAGTTGGTAAACTCTTTCAGAATAATAAAGATAAGAAATGGCCCCTTCTCTAAATGAAGCTATTATACTCCCCACAAGTAAATTAATTTGTTGTATGCCTGCAGCCAGTACTCCAGGGCCCATCAGTATGAAAAGTCTTTTTATCTGAGGGCTAATTTTTGGTTTACACAATTTAATGCGCAACCCCTTTCGAAAACAAGTGAAGTACAATGCGCCTAATTGAAGAAACCCCGCGACGAAAACACACCAAGCAGCTACATGTGCGTATTTTACCGGGTCACCTTTGAGTCCCCAAAAAATTGAAGAAATAAGAAATCCTGCGAGGAAAGTCATATTTAGCAGGACAGGAGCCGCAGCCGGCATTCCAAAAATCTTTATAGTATTTAAAACACCGCTCATATGTGCAACCAATGCCATGCACAGTAAGTAGATAAATGTTATTTTGGAGAGAGTTACGGTGAGGTTGAAGGTGTCCGGATGATTTCTGTATATACTTAAATTAGTGTTGCCTTCTTTTGAATTTTTGATCAGTGCATTTCCTTTTAGTCGAGTAAAATTTTTATCCTTTGAAAGCGAATATTTCTTAATCAATTTACCTTTTTCGCTTAACCAATCTGACTGATCGACTAGATTTTCGGTATCATTATTATTCTTAACCAGTGTAATGTTTTTTATTTCAGCATTCCCCCCGTTTTCTATAACAAAATAAATAGCTTTGGATCCTTTGATTTTAATATCGAATGAAACTTCATTATTATTCGAATCCCCGCGAAATGTTTTAACGGCGTTGAAACCTGGTGCATGAACCATAGTTATCCAGCTCATTAATGGAATCGCGATAATAGTTATTATTAGCAAGACAAGCGCCAGTATAGAAAAAGTTTGGCTTGCAAAATGCATCGCCTCTTTCCGGCCCTTTGATGTTAATTCTCTCGAAAACAGTGGGACAAAAGCTGAGTTAAATGCGCCTTCGCCAAAAATTCTACGGAAAATATTAGGAAATTTAAAAGCTGCAAAAAATGCATCAGCCGCATGACTGCTTCCTAGAAAATATCCCATCAAAATGTCTCTAATAAATCCTAGTATCCTGCTTAAAGCGGTAAATCCGCTTACTGTTGCCATGGACCTTAGAAGAGACATAAATTTTCTGAATTAATTAAATTGGTGGCTTGCTCTTTTTAGCCTGTCCATTATTGCTAACCCTATTCCTCTTTCGGGAATAGGCTCAGATATTATTTCATCCACCCCTAACTCATCTAGTTTTCTAAGAGAATAAAAAAATCTGACAGCCGCTTCAGGTAATTTACCAGAACCAGGGCTCAATGTTTCAATGTGTGACCATTCGCATAGTTCTAGATATCCATCTTTTCTTTGTCCCCGGTAACTGAGTAGGGCATAGGACTTCGAGCAATCTAATTTGAATTCATCTGGAGATGTTAATACTCTCAATGGTGTTTTTGGTGCATAATGAGATTCAAGTTGTCCCGGAGACGTTAAGCTTGAAGTCTCATCTAAATGAGATTGATTTTTTTCGATTTTCCCAAATTTTTTTAACATTTCCGGCGTCACTGG
>TARA_B100001121_G_scaffold152120_1_pt1 | contig 18806 bp, 15 predicted proteins | sample TARA_B100001121 | Tara Oceans TARA_B100001121 (sample SAMEA2622817) | marine metagenome | biome: marine biome (ENVO:00000447); feature: surface water layer (ENVO:00002042); material: "saline water (ENVO:00002010), including plankton (ENVO:xxxxxxxx)" | depth 5 m
ACCCCTGCAATGTCAATGCAGTACTCTACTATTGAGCTAACGGCCCTATGTTCTAACTCTCCAAGAAACTTTTTAATTGTTTTGATCTGCTAGGATGTTTTAATTTTCTAAGTGCCTTTGCCTCTATTTGTCTAATTCTTTCTCTAGTTACAGAAAATTGAAGTCCAACTTCTTCGAGGGTATGGTCTGTATTCATACCAACACCAAATCGCATTCTTAGCACTCTCTCTTCTCTTGGGGTAAGTGTTGACAAAATTTTTGTTGTTGCTTCACTTAGATTTGACTTAATCGCTTGATCCATTGGATCTAATGCTTTTGTGTCTTCTATAAAATCTCCAAGACTACTATCCTCTTCATCGCCAACTGGTTTTTCAAGAGAGACTGGTTCTTTTGATATTTTCAAAACCTTCCTTACTTTTTCTAGCGGCATTCTTAATTTTTTTGCTAATTCTTCTGGTGTTGCCTCTCTGCCATATTCACTTAGTATCAATCTTTGTGTTCTGACAATTTTATTAATTGTTTCAATCATGTGAACTGGAATTCTTATTGTTCTTGCTTGATCTGCGATTGATCTTGTTATTGCTTGTCTAATCCACCATGTTGCATAAGTTGAAAATTTATATCCTCTTCTGTACTCAAATTTGTCTACTGCTTTCATAAGACCTATATTTCCTTCTTGAATTAGGTCTAAAAATTGCAAACCTCTGTTGGTATATTTTTTTGCTATTGAAATTACTAATCTTAAATTAGCCTCTACCATTTCTTTTTTTGCAATCCTTGACTCTTTTTCTCCTTTTTGAACTCTACTTACTAATCTTTTAAAATCTGTTACAGAAAAGTTTAACTTATTACTAATTTCTACTAATCTTTCTCTAATATTTTTGAATTCATCTTTATTTTTTTGAAAGAATTTGCTCCATACTGGATTGGTATCTAAAAATTTTTTTAAATTTGGATTTATTTCATTACCAATATAAAATTTTATAAATTCCTCTCTATTAATATTGTTTTCCAAGGCTAATCTTAAAAGATTACCCTCTAATGAAATGATTTTCCTGTTATGTTCATAATGTCTTTGAACTAATTCTTCTAGAACTGAAGGTGATAATTGTAAAGTTTTGATATTCTCTAAAATATTATTGCATATTTTATTATAATTTGTTTGTTTAGATTTAGAAAATTCCTTGATATTTAGGATACAATTTAATTTTTCAATTTGATACTTTTCTAATTTTGAATATTCCTTGGACAGATTATTTACCGTTTTAAGTATTTTTGGCTTGATCTCCTCTTCCATAGCGGCAAGTGTTGGGTTAAAATCTTCATCTTCATTATTATTAGCTGCGTTGTTTTCTGGAAGTTCGTCATCTTTTGTTGCATCATTTTTTTTTGAATTAGATTGAGAGTCTTCATCCTCCATATAATTTGTATCAATATCAATAATTTCTCTGACAAGAATTTCGTTTTTAATTAATTTATCGTTCCATTCTTTAAATTGATTACCTGTTATCGGGCTTTGTGATAATGCTTCAAGCATAACATTTTTACCTGCTTCAATTCTTTTTGCTATTGCAATTTCTCCCTCTCTAGATAAGAGCTCAACACCTCCCATTTCTCTAAGGTACATTCTAATTGGATCATCGCTTTTTTCAGAAACTTTTCCGTCCTCTTTAGTTGGCCTATCTTTTTTCTTTAAAGCTTTAAAATCTGATTTTTGCTCTACTAGAAATATTTTTTCATTTAGAATATGAATGAATGCTTGCGATAAATTTTCTTCAGAGAGGTTTCTTTTTCCCAAAGATTTAAATAATTCCTCATGAGTGATAAATCCTCTATGGATACCTCTACCCATTAATCTTGCAAATGATTTTGTTATGATTTTTTCCACAGTTTAACCTAGTGATATATATTGATTAATTTTGAAAAATCCATGGGTAATTTATTGCTAATTAATTCAAATTTTGCATTTTTTTAAGCTCTTTTAACTGATTAAAAGTATCTTCACTTAAATCTTTTGAAAATTTTTCCTCTAAATCTTGTATCCTGAGTTCAAGCTCATAATTCTTTAAGTCTCTTGTAATTTCTCCCATAATGCTAATTATTTTTTCATTATCATTGAGATTTTTATCTCCAATATTTTTAATTGGAGCAAACCTTAAAACTCTGTCAATTAAATTTGTATCAATATCAAAATTGCTTAAGTTAAATTTTTTAAAATTATTGCTTTGAGTAACTAAAGCATCAAAAAGGGTTTTATTTTCATTTGTGAATAATTTTACATTTTCAATTAAATAAAAATTATTTTCAATAAATTCAGGTTTTTTAATTAGAATATATAAAAAGGAAAATTCTTTAAGCTCTATAGAAGTTAATGACTTCGTCTCGTTGAAATATTTTTTTGTACTTTTTAAAGTTTTGGTCTTTTTATTTTTAAAAGAAAGAGTTCTGTTACTAACATTAGGTGAAAGTTTTAAAATCTCCTCTAAGTAATAATCTAGTACATATTTTTTAATAAATTCATCTTTTATCATACCGGCTATTGATTTTAATTTTTTTTCAAAAACTGCTTTTGACGATGGATTGTCATCAATATATTTATAGTAATGATTATAAATAAATTTGTGAATCTCAATTGTGTTTAAATTAGAATATTCCAAGAATTTGTTTTTTCCAAACTCATTCACAAAACTATCAGGATCATAATTGTCTGGCAAAAAAAGAAAAAATATTTTTTTTTCAGGCTTTAGTTCAATAATTGAATTTTCTGCAGCTCTCAAAGCAGCTTTGTAACCACTTTCGTCTCCATCAAAACATATAATAATGTTATTAAAAAATTGATCTAAAATTGAAATTTGCCTTGCTGTTAGTGCTGTTCCTAGATTTGCAACAACATTTTGAATATCATTCTTGTATAGGCCAATTACATCCATGTATCCCTCAACTAAAAAAATATAATCAAGTTTATTTGAGAGTTTTCTTGATTTATCTAAGTTATATAAGTTGGAACCTTTTTTAAAAAATTTAGTTTCTGGTGAGTTTATATATTTTGCAATAAATTTATTCTCTTTAATTGATCTTCCTCCAATTGCAATTATTTCACCAGAAATATTATTTATTGGAAAAATTATTCTTTCTCGAAATCGATTTATATGTTTTTGTTTTTTCTCATCAAAATAAAAAATTCCAGAATTATTTAAATCTTGTTTTTCAAATTTTTTTAATAGGTGATCATAAATATTAATTTCATCAGTGACATACCCTAATTTAAAATTTTGGACATCTTGAAGTTTAAGTCCACGTTTTTTAATATAACTTTTAGCGTCGCTTGCTTTTATATTTTTTAATAATTCATTATGAAAGTATTCTACAAAATTTTGATATATTTCTTTATATGTGATCCATTCCTTTTCTCGTTCTTCATCCTGTTTCGAAAAGGTATATGCTCTCATTCCAGCTAAGTTTGCTAAAAATTTAACCGCCTCTCCAAATTTAAGGTTTTGGGTTTTCATTATGAAATCGAAAATATTTCCATGCTCGCCTGTACTAAAACAATGATAAAACTCTTTCTCATCATTGACAGTAAAGGATGGTGTTTTTTCATTTTTAAATGGTGAAAGTCCTACAAATTCTTTACCTCTTTTTTTAAGATTAACTGTTCTTGAAACAACATTTGAAACTTTTAGTCTTGCTTTAATTTCATCAAGATAATCTTTTGGATATTTCATTATCGATTAAGCAATTCTTTTAAAATTGATCCAGCTTTCGAAAAATCTATTGAATCTGAATATTTTTTTTTTAATTCCGCCATTATTCGACCCATATCTTTTACAGAGGATGCGCCGGTATGATTAATTAATTCAGAACAAATTTTTTTAGTTTCTTCCTCGCTTAGTTGTTTTGGTAAATATTCACCAAGCACTTTTACTTCTCCCTCCTCTATCTCCAATAAATCAATCCTATTATTTTTTTTATAAACCTCTATTGATTCGGATCTTTGCTTGATCATCTTCTTTAATAGTTTGCTAATATCAGCGTCATCAGTTTCTTTTTTTTCAGGACCAGATCTGTTACTAATATCCAAGTCTTTTATGCCTGCTAAAATTAACCTGTAAGTTGATATTTTATTTTTGTCTTTTGATTTTAAAGCATTTTTATAATCTATTTCAATTTTTTCTCTAAGGTTCATAATTTCTTAATCTACTTTATAGACAAATTTCTTCAAAAGAAAAATTTGTTTTTTAAAATAATTGTTATAGATGTGTTGTGCAAATATAGGTTTTATTGTATTAACCTTTAACTCATGAGTTGTAATTGAAAGAAAAATATAAAAATAGAATTGCAATTAAATCAAATTTTTCATCAGCTATTTTAGTTCTAGATAATAAGACTGTATTCAAGGGTATCGGTCTAGGATATCGGGGGGAAGCAACCGGTGAGGTTTGTTTTAATACTTCTTTGACTGGCTATCAAGAAATTATATCAGATCCATCATACGCAGGACAAATTATTAATTTTACTTTTCCTCATATTGGGAATGTAGGAACTAACAATGAAGATATAGAGTCGGACAAAATTTGGACTAGAGGTGTAATATTTAATTCAGAAATTACAAATCCATCAAATTATAGATCTCTTAAACATTTAGATAAGTGGCTTAAAAAGAATAAAATTGTGGGTATTACAGGGCTAGATACTAGAAGTTTGACTAATTTTATAAGAGATAAAGGTGCTCCCAAAGGCACTATTTCATACAATTTATCTGGTAAATTTAATATTAAAAAAATTATTAAAAAAACGAATATTTGGCCTGGTTTAAATGGAATGGATCTTGCCAAGGAAGTGTCAACAAAAAGAAATTATAATTGGAAAGGGTTTAAAACATGGAGCAAACAAGCGGGATATAAAAAAAACAATAAAAAGAAATATAGAATTATTGCAATAGATTATGGAATAAAAAAAAATATTTTAAGATATTTTTCTAATTTCGATTGTGAAGTGGTAGTTGTTCCTTGCAGTGAGAGTTCAGAAAATTTGATTAATTTTAAACCACATGGAATATTTTTGTCAAATGGACCTGGTGATCCTGCTGCAACTGGCAAATATTCAATCCCTGTAGTTAAAAATTTAATTAAATATGGTCTGCCTGTGTTTGGTATTTGTTTAGGCCACCAAATTTTAGCACTAGCATTAAATGCTAAAACAAAAAAAATGAAATTAGGTCACAGAGGAGCAAATCATCCTGTTAAAAATTTAATTTCAAATAAAGTTGAGATAACAAGTCAAAACCATGGGTTTGAAGTTTTAAGAGAAAGTCTGCCTAATAATGTTGAAATCACACATAAATCTCTTTTTGATAATTCTATTGAAGGAATTAAATTAAAAAATAAACCAGTTTTTTCTGTACAATATCATCCAGAGTCAAATCCGGGTCCACAAGATAGTCACTATTTGTTTAACGATTTTATTTACGAAATAAAAAAATATGCCAAAAAGAAAAGATATTAAAAAAATTTTAGTCATTGGGGCGGGTCCAATAATTATTGGTCAAGCTTGTGAATTTGATTATTCAGGAACTCAAGCATGTAAGGCACTTAAAGATGAAGGTTATAAAGTTATATTAATTAATTCAAATCCTGCAACAATTATGACTGATCCAGGAGTTGCAGATAAAACTTATATTGAACCAATATCAATTGAGGTTTTAGAGGAGATTATTAAAATAGAAAAACCAGAGGCAATTCTTCCAACTATGGGTGGACAAACTGCACTGAATTTAGCAATTAAAGCTGAAAAAATTGGACTATTAAAAAAATATAAAATTGAGCTTATTGGGGCAAATTCGAATGCAATAGCAAATGCTGAGGACAGAAAAAAATTTAGAAAAAACATGTCTGATATTGGAATTGATCTTCCTAAATCAGAAATTCTTAATAACTATAAAAAAGCAAAAAAAACGCTAAACAAAATTGGTTTGCCTGCAATAATAAGACCTTCATTTACTCTTGGAGGACTTGGTGGTGGAATAGCAAGAACAAAGAAAGACTTTTTTAAAATTGTAAAAGAAGGTATGCATGAGTCTCCTCAGAGCCAAGTTTTGGTTGAAGAGTGCCTTGATGGATGGAAAGAGTTCGAAATGGAAGTTGTCAGAGATAAAAACGATAATTGTATAATTATTTGTTCAATTGAAAATATTGATCCAATGGGAACTCATACGGGAGATTCGGTGACTATTGCTCCGGCTTTAACTCTTACTGATAAAGAATATCAAGTGATGAGAAATGCATCAATTGCCTGCTTAAGAAAAATTGGTGTAGAAACTGGTGGATCGAATGTTCAGTTTGCCATAAATCCAAAGGATGGAAGAATGGTAATAATTGAGATGAATCCAAGAGTGTCAAGATCTTCGGCTTTAGCTTCAAAAGCAACTGGTTTTCCAATAGCTAAAATTGCAGCAAAGCTAGCTGTTGGATACACTTTAGATGAGCTTAAAAATGAAATAACCAAAGTAACTCCAGCTTCATTTGAACCAACAATCGATTACGTAGTAACAAAAATACCTAGGTTTACTTTTGAAAAGTTTTCAGACACAAAAGCTATTTTAGGTACTTCTATGAGATCTGTGGGTGAAGCAATGGCAATTGGAAGAAATTTTAAAGAGTCTCTTCAAAAAGCGTTGGTTTCTCTTGAGACTGGTCTATTGGGACTAGATAATATTTTCAATTACTCCAAAAATGAAATTTTAAAACAATTAAAAATAAATGTTCCAAATAAATTACTTTTAATAGCAGAAGCATTTAGAAAAAAAATAGCTTTAGATAAAGTATATAAATTATCAAAAGTCGATCCCTGGTTCTTAAACCAAATTAAAGAGCTTGTTAACGAAGAAAATAATATCAGAAAAAAAGGGCTTCCTAAAACTTTTGAGGAATTTAATAGAATTAAATCTATAGGATTTTCTGATAAAAAATTATCTAAAATTACAAAATTAAAAGAGAAAGTTGTAAGATCAAGAAGAATTGCTCTTAAAGTATTACCAGTATTTAAAAAGGTTGATACATGTGCGGCAGAATTTAAATCATTTACTCCTTACATGTATTCAACATATCAAAGAAATTTAACTTTAAAGACAGAATGCGAGTCCAACCCAAGTAGTAAAAAGAAAATTATCATTCTTGGAGGTGGACCAAATAGAATTGGTCAAGGTATAGAATTTGATTATTGTTGTTGTCAGGCTAGTTTTTCTCTTAAAGAGGCAGGTTTTGAAACTATAATGATTAATTGTAATCCTGAAACTGTCTCAACAGATTACGATACAAGCGATAGATTATACTTTGAGCCACTAATAGAGGAATATGTGTACAACATTATTCTTAAAGAGCAGTCAAAAGGTAATCTTTTAGGTGTAATAGCTCAATTTGGAGGGCAAACACCCATTAAACTTGCAAAATTTTTACACAAAAACAACCTACCAATATTGGGAACTCAATATGCATCCGTTGATTTAGCTGAAGACAGAGATCAATTTAGAGATCTGCTTATAAAACTTAACTTAAAACAAGCTGAAAGTGGAATTGCATATAAATTTGATCAGGCAATAAAAATAGCCGAAAATATAGGGCTTCCTGTTGTTGTAAGGCCGTCTTACGTATTAGGTGGAAGGGCTATGGAAATAGTTCACGACAAAAGCCAATTAAAGCAATTTATAACTGAAGCATTTAAAGCATCAGAAGATAACCCAATTTTAATTGATAAATTTATTAATAATGCAATGGAGGTAGATGTTGATGCTATTTCCGATGGTAAAGATGTTTATGTTGCCGGAATTATGCAGCATATAGAAGAGGCAGGGATCCACTCTGGTGACTCTGCTTGCTGTCTACCTCCTGTTTCAATTAAAAAAGGTATTTTAAAAGAATTAAAAATACAAACAAAAAAACTTGCATTGGCTTTAAAAGTTAAAGGATTTTTAAATATTCAATATGCTATAAAAAAAGATGAAGTTTTTGTGATTGAGGTTAATCCAAGAGCAAGCAGAACAGTTCCATTTGTTTCAAAAGCAAATGGTATCCCTTTAGCTAAAATTGCATCTAGAATAATGGCAGGTGAAAAATTATCAAAATATAAGTTAAAATACAAAACCAATAAAAGATTTGCAGTAAAAGAAGCTGTATTTCCGTTCAATAAATTTCCAGATAGCGATGTTCTGCTCGGCCCAGAAATGAAATCAACTGGAGAAGTAATGGGTTTTGATGATGATTTTGGAATGGCAATTGCCAAAAGTCAAATAGCTGCCTCCAATTCATTGCCTAAAAGTGGATTAGCTTTTTTATCCGTAAAAGACTCCCATAAGCAAGAGGTATTAGGAATAGCACAAAGATTAACTAAATTAGGATTTAATTTGTCAGGAACGAAAGGAACTTCAGATATAATCAGATTAAATGGAATGAAGTGTAAAACAATTAATAAAATAAGTTCTGGAAGCCCACATATTGTAGATGTTTTAAATTCAGATAAAATATCATTAGTTATTAACACGGGTGGTGGAAATAAAAAGCACAGAATAAGTGATGCAAGGGCTATAAGGCGCGCTACATTAATTAACAAAGTTCCATATTGTACCAATATGTCTACAGCTTATGCTTTTTTAGAGGCAATTAAATCACTTAAAACAAAAAAATTATCTGTTAAATCACTTCAGGATAAATAATGTCTGTTGTGTTTAAAATTGGAATTACAGAAAAAAATAACAAAGAAATAGAAAATAAAATGAAAATTGAAGTAATTTCTTCAAAAGGAATAATTGGAGATAGGTATTTTCATGAGTATAACGGAGATCGCGAACAAATCACTTTAATAGAAAGTGAAAATATTGATTATTATAACAAAGCCTTCAAAACAAACTTTAATTATTTAGAATTTAGAAGAAATATTATAACAAAAGGCATTAAATTAAATGATTTAGTTGGTAAAAAAATTACTATTGGAGAAATTACACTGAAAGTGAATGATTTATGCAGACCTTGTAAAGATTTGCAGAATAGACTTGGAAAAGACAACATTATAAAAGAGTTTTTAAGAAGGGGCGGTTTAAGATGTGAAATTCTTTCCTCTGGGACAATAAAAGTTGGAGACAAAATTACTGTCGATGTATAATATTTATCTATTATGAAGCAAAAAAACAAAAATGAGAAAGAAATTCAAAGCGTGCCGAGAATGTTTGCTAAGAAATATATTTATTATTATTATGCTTTTTTTTGGATTTTATTAATAACGTTTCTTTTAGTTAAATGAGTAAAAAAATTATTCTTTTTGTGGTAATTATTGTTGCTATAGAATTGTCTGGTCACGGAATAATAGCATCGATACTAAGATTATTAAGCTCAACTAATTAATCAACTCTCCAATCAGTTTTGAAAGTTACATAATTTACTTGAAGACATCTTCTTTCTTTTATAATTTCTTTTTTTTCCATACCATGCCATGTATTAGGTCCACTTGTAAAAAAATAACCATAATTATCTTTGTACGGTATAGTTTTTACTTTTTTTAAATTACTATCATAAAAATCAGTTCCCAAATCTTCACTCTCATGATGTTTATTTACAAATAATAAACACGATAGTAATTTTTCCTCAATATCACAATGTGGCTTAAGCCAAAAACCTTTCCGGTCACAAATAATTTCTACTCTTACATATGAGTTGGATAAATCTTTACCTGTTAACTCAGTAACTCTGTTTGTAGTGTCTTTACTTTGAAGCTCATTAATGAATTTAGTTAATTGGGGAAAAGTACTTGAGTTTTCTTTAGTTACAAAACATCTAAATTTTAACGCTTTTCCACCATCTGCTATTCCTTGTCTAAAAATCCCTTCCCCTCCATCAATTGCTCTAGTTCCATCATAGTTGAGATTATGTTCAGATGGGTTTGCAATTTCTGCATCAATTATTTCGTTTATTTGTCCATCTGTAAGAGGATTGTTTAATTCCCAGTGATCAAATGGATCTACAAATTTTTTAGAATTGTTATTTATAGAATTTAAAAATGACATTAAAATAAATTTTCCTTTATCTGTTTTGCAATTCTATTTGTTTCATCTAATTTTTCATAGCTCCATGTATCAAGCTGATTTTCTAATATTTTGATTATATTCATACTTTCTAATAAATTTCTAAATTTTTGAAATCTTTTATCATTCCTATTTGCAGGAATCATTGCGACATAAACAGGTTTTCCGGTAAGAGCCGCTTCAGATATCATAGAAGTTGAGTCACAAGTAACGATAATATACTTTGCCAGTGCCAAACTTGATAGATAAGCCTGTTTATCAACTGAGTCCACTATCAAACGATTTTTGTTAAAATATTCCTTAGCAAATTGAGTTATTTTCTCTGGAGTGCGGTTTGAAGGTATAACTACTAATTGTAAGTTTTTTTCAATTATTTGTTTATTAATTTTTGTAAAAATTTGAATAATATTTTCGTTCGTATAATTATAATACTTTGTGGGACCTCCAAGAATTAAAGTTACTATATCTTTCTGGGTATCTATTTTATTTTCTAGATAGCTTCTAGCTTTATTAATTTCGTCTAACGTAAGATAATGAATAGCCCCTTTTGAAATCAAAACATTTGGTCCACGTATATTGTCATGATCAGGCGCTACAATATAATCAAAATTATGAAGTGAAACTTTTGGATTTTGGATATGAATATTGACCACTTTTTTACTTGCGATATTTTTTAAAATTATTGAAGGAATTACACTTTTTCTTCCACAAGAAATAATAATATCATAATCTTTTTTAATTTGATTCTTAAAGATAAATTTATTTTTTGGAGTGAGAGACGGAGGAAACAAATTCCAGGGATTATTTAATTCAATTTTCTCGTGAAAATAATCCAAATCAAGTGCTTTTGCTAAACCCTCAACCTGACTTACCATTCCATGTAATCCTTCAGTTAATAATAAACCTTTTAATTTACCCATTAATCACTATATAGACATCGTATGACACAAAATCCAACTAAACATACAAAAGTGTTAATAATCGGATCAGGGCCAGCTGGTTACACAGCGGCAGTATATGCTGCTAGGGCAATGTTAAAGCCAATTTTAGTTCATGGTATACAGCCTGGTGGACAATTAACTACAACTACCGATGTAGAAAATTATCCAGGATTTTCTGAGGTAATCCAAGGACCATGGTTGATGGACCAAATGAGAAGTCAGGCAGAGGCTGTGGGGACAGAAATGATACAAGATCATATAAAGTCAGTTGATTTAAAAAAAAGTCCATATCAAGCGATAGGTGATAGTGGTCAAGCGTATACAGCAGACTCTATTATTATCTCAACAGGCGCTCAAGCTAGATGGCTTCAGCTAGACTCAGAGCAAAGCTTTAGAGGATTTGGCGTATCTGCTTGTGCTACATGTGATGGGTTTTTCTTCAAAGACAAAACAGTTGCTGTAGTTGGGGGTGGAAATGCGGCTGTAGAGGAAGCAATGTTTCTAACTAAATTTGCATCTAAAGTTCAATTAATACATAGAAGAGATTCTTTAAGAGCAGAAAAAATGCTACAGAAGAAATTAATGGATAATAAGAAAATTGAAATTATATGGGATTCGGTTGTTGAAGAAGTTATTGGTAATAAAGATCCAAAAAATGTCACTGGTTTAAAAATAAAAAATGTAAAAACAAACAAAACTAAGGAACTAAAAATTGATGGTCTTTTTATTGCAATCGGCCATGATCCAGCTACTGAGTTATTTAAAAATCAGATTGATATGGATAATGAAGGATATTTAATAACAAAACCAGACTCCACAGAAACTAATGTTCCAGGTGTATTTGCTGCAGGTGATGTGAAAGATAAAGTATTTAGACAAGCTGTAACAGCGGCAGGAATGGGATGTATGGCAGCACTGGAAGCTGAAAAACATTTATCTAAAAGCTAATTAAGCAGATCCACAATTTCATTAGACTCATAAATAGTCTTTTTAAAAGAGCTATTAGCTAATACTATCATCGCTTTTGCGACATCTGAGGCCTTGATTGGTCTCATTTTTTTTAAACTTCCTAAAAAAAAAGGTGTTAGTAATTTAAAAATTTGTATTCCAATTTTTTCTCCAATTCTTTGTTCTTTTCTATTTCCCAACAAGAAAGACGGACGAAGTAAACCTAAATTTTTAAATTTTAAATTTTTTAATTCTTCTTCAACTTCACCTTTATTTTTAAGATAAAATCCAGAGCTTTTAGGATTTGCAAAACCAGAGGAAACATACATAAATGATTTAACATAATTTGATTTAGCAATTTTTGCTATTTCTATAGGTATTGTGTGTTCTACTCTCCTGTATTCATTTTTGTCTGGAGTATTCTTGATTGTAGTTCCAATGCAAAAGAAACAATCATCACCCGTTATATCGCTTTTATGTTTTTCTAAATTTTTGAAGTCGGTGTAAATTATTTCTATTTTGGGATGGTTTATTGTTATATTATGTCTTACAAATAATTTTATTTTTTTATAATTTTTATCACTTATCAAGTTATCTAAAAGATTGTTCCCAATTAATCCTGAAGATCCAAACAGTAATCCAATTTTCATCTAGAACTTCAAGTTAAACTTTCACAAAACTCTTTTATTCTACTCATTGCCTTTTCCAAATTTTTCATTGAAGTAGCATAAGATATTCTAAAATATCCATCTAATCCGAATGCAGATCCCTGAACAACGGCAACGTTGTTATTTTCTAAAAGTGATTGTACAAAATCACTGTCGTTTTCTAATTTTTTTCCCTTTTTATCTTTTTTTCCAATTAAATCTTTACAACTTGGAAAAACATAAAATGCTCCATCTGGTTTTATACAACTAATACCGCTAATTGAGTTTAATGAATTAACTACAAAATCTCTTCTTTCTTGAAATGCTAGTGATCTAATAGGAATAAATTCTTGAGTTCCTTTTAAAGCTTCTACTGCAGCTGCCTGGCTTACAGAAGAAGGGTTTGTAGTTGATTGAGATTGAATTTTAGCAATTGCTTTTATTACTTCTTTATCTCCAGCTGCATAACCTATTCTCCATCCTGTCATAGCATAAGACTTGCTTACACCGTTCATTGTAATCACTTTATTTTTTAATTCAGGAATTTGAGCAATTGTATAAAATTTAAATCCTTCATAAGTGATATGTTCATATATATCATCGCTAAGGATGTTTACATGTGGTTTTCTTTTAAGGACATGCGCAAGGTTTTTTATCTCCTGCTCAGTGTAACAAGCTCCAGTAGGATTTGAGGGAGAGTTTAATATTACCCATTTTGTATTGTTGGTAATTGATGCTTCTAAATCTTTTGCAGATAATTTAAAACCTTGCTCTTCCGGACATTCAATAACTATTGGATTTGCTCCTGCCAATAAAACAATATCAGGGTATGACACCCAGTAAGGAGCTGGGATTATTACCTCATCACCTTTATTCAATGTTGCCATCATTAAATTGTAGATTACATGTTTACCACCGGCTCCAACCGTAATTTGGTCTGTTGTATAACTTAAATTGTTTTCTTTTTTAAATTTTTCTACAATGGCTTGTTTTAGGTCTGCTGTACCGTCAACTGCAGTATATTTAGTGTGCCCTTCTTTAATAGCTTTAATTGCAGCTTCTTTTATATTGTCTGGCGTGTCAAAATCAGGCTCACCTGCCCCTAAACCTATTACATCTTTGCCGGCATCTCTTAATTCTCTAGCTTTTTGTGTAACAGAAATGGTAGGAGATGGTTTAATTCTCTTTAAACTGTCTGATATTATGCTCATTGAAATTAATATTTAATTTATTACCTTCTTTACTTTATGGAAAATACTTATCAAGACCTAATTACAGAAATTCAGAGTAGAAATCCACAGGTGACTGGAAAACTTGAAGGAGGGAAGAAATTTAAAATTATAACAGATTTTAAACCTGCTGGAGATCAGCCAGAAGCAATTAAAAAACTTGTTAGTTCTTCAAAAAAAGGTGAATTTAATCAAGTTTTGCTTGGAGTAACAGGGTCAGGCAAAACATTTACAATGGCAAAAGTTATTGAGGAAACAAATAGACCTGCGCTTGTTCTTGCACCAAATAAAACTTTAGCGGCTCAACTTTATGGTGAGATGAAAACTTTTTTTCCAGAAAATGCAGTAGAATATTTTGTTTCATACTACGATTACTATACTCCAGAGGCATATGTACCTAGATCAGATACTTACATTGAAAAAGAAGCTTCGATTAATGAGCAAATTGATAGAATGAGGCACTCAGCAACAAGATCGCTTTTGGAAAGAGACGATGTCATTATAGTTGCTAGCGTCTCATGCATTTATGGACTGGGTTCAGTTGAAGCTTACAGTAAAATGACATTGACTTTAAAAAAGAATTATGAATATGACAGAGAACAAATAATAAGATCTTTAGTAGCATTACAATACAAAAGAAATGATCAGAATTTTTACAGAGGTACATTTAGAGCGAGAGGTGAATATTTAGAAATTTTCCCAAGTCATCTAGAAGATAGAGCTTGGAGGCTGTCTTTATTTGGTGAGAAATTAGAAAATATTGAGGAATTTGATCCATTAACTGGTGATACTGTCAAGCCACTTAATGTAATTAAAATTTACGCAAACAGTCATTACATAACTCCAAAACCAACCATTGAACAGGCAACAATAAATATTAGAAAAGAATTAGAAATTACATTAAAAAAATTTAAACAAGAAAATAAACTACTTGAAGCACAAAGACTTGAAGAGAGAACAAAATTCGATTTAGAAATGATTGAAGCAACAGGATCCTGTGCTGGCATTGAAAATTATTCTAGATTTTTGTCAGGAAGAAAACCGGGCGAACCACCTCCAACTTTATTTGAATATTTTCCAGATAACACATTAATATTTGTTGACGAAAGTCACGTTACTGTTCCTCAATTAAATGGAATGTTTAAAGGAGATAGATCAAGGAAAAGTACACTTGCAGAATATGGATTTAGACTCCCATCATGTATGGATAATCGTCCATTAAAATTTGAAGAATGGGACGCTATGAGAACTCAAACAGTATTTGTTTCTGCAACACCTGGGCCATGGGAACTTAATCAAACAAAAGGAAGATATATTGATCAGGTAATTAGGCCTACTGGATTAATAGATCCAAATGTTGAAATAAGGCCTGCAAAAAATCAAGTAGATGATTTAATGCATGAATGTAAAGAGATAGTAAATAAAAATAATCGAGTACTAGTAACAACCTTAACAAAAAAAATGGCTGAGGATCTTACTGAGTATTTGCACGAAAACGGAATTAAAGTGAGATACCTACATTCTGATATTGACACCCTGGAAAGAATTGAAATTATGAGAGATTTAAGAATGGGTGTATTTGACGTTTTAGTAGGTATTAACTTGCTAAGAGAAGGATTAGATATTCCAGAATGTGCTTTGGTAGGAATATTGGATGCTGATAAAGAAGGTTTCTTGAGGTCAGAAACATCTCTAATTCAAACGATTGGAAGAGCGGCAAGGAACGTTGATGGAAAAGTAATTCTTTACGCGGATAAAGAGACAAAAAGCATTAAAAAAGCTGTAAGTGAGACAAACCGTAGGAGAGAAATACAAATAGAATACAACAGAAAAAATAATATAAATGCAAAATCTGTAAAGAAAGAAATATCTGATATTCTAGAAAGTGTTTATGAGAAGGATTATGTTCAAATCAGCGAAGGTTCAAATATAGGTGGAAATTTAAAAAAACATATTAAGGGCTTAAATAAAAAGATGAAAGACGCAGCGTCTAATTTAGAATTTGAGGAGGCGGCAAAGATAAGGGATGAAATAAGAAAATTGGAAAGTACAGAGTTAGAAATTACTTTAAATCCCAAGGTCAGACAGTATGATCTTAAAAATAAACTTTATCCAAAAGGCAGATCTACAATGGGTATGCCTGGTACGAAGGTTACAAAAAAAAGAGACAAAAAATGGAAGCACGGAAAATAATTATTACAGGTGGAGCAACTAGGATTGGTGCAGCAATCGCTAAAAAATTGTCAGGGCCTGAGAAAGAAATAATTATTCATTATAATAAATCAAGATCAAAAGCTGAAGATTTAAAGACTGATTTACAAAAAAAGGGTACAAAAGTTTATTTAATTAAAGGTGATTTGAGTAATGAGAAGCACGTTAAAAAGATAGTAAAATTTGCAAAATCGAGATTAAAGTATTTTGATTGTTTAATAAATAATGCATCCTTGTTTGAAAATGACAAGTTAGAAAATTTTTCAACTGGTGGATGGGGAAGACACTTGAGAACAAATTTAAGAGCACCTGCTCTTTTATCGAAAGAATTTGCAAAAAATATCAGAGGTAAAAATAATAATATTATTAATATTATAGATCAAAGAGTTTTCAAACTTACTCCCTATTTTTTTTCATACACTATTAGTAAAACAGGCCTATATACCCTAACAAAAACAAGTGCAATGAGCTTGGCGCCATATGTAAGAGTCAATGGAATCGCTCCAGGACCAACAATAAAAAATAAAAGACAGTCTGAAAAACACTTCAAAAAACAGTTTTTAGCGACACCTCTAAAAAAACAAGTAGATGTTGAAGAAATATGTAATGCTGTTGACTTTTTTGTAAAAAATAGATCTATTACAGGTCAAGTAATAGCAATTGATAGTGGTCAAAATTTAAACTGGCAAACACCAGATATAATGAGTGTTAAAGAATGAAAAAAAATATTCTTAAAGTAGTAAAAATAAACAAAGACAAAATTTTATTTAATTATGAAAAAAAAGTACTTATCAAAGAACTTATATTGAATCTAAGACTAGGATACTACGATTTTGAAAAAGACAAAGCTCAAAAAGTCAAATTTTCTTTAGAGGTTAATTATGAAGATAAAAAACCATCAAATGATAAAGATTTAAAATCGATAGTAAATTATGCAAAAATTGTAAAATTAATTAAAAAATTAGTTAAAAATAAACATTATAATTTTTTAGAAACACTGGCAGAAGATGTTTTTGATGAATTATTTAAAGATAAAAGAATTGACAAAATAAGTCTAAAAATTGAAAAGTTGGAAATTATGAAAGATTGTTCATCTGTTGGGATTCAAATTTCCAAAAAAAGAAGTTATGATCAACTCTGAGATTGGAAAAGAAGTAATTAAAAAAGAAATTCCTTTAATTCCAAAGCTTCCAGGTGTGTATCGGATGTTAAATTCAAAAAATGAGGTTTTGTATGTTGGAAAAGCAAAAAATCTTCCCAATAGACTGAAAAGCTACATATCTGAAAAGAATCATATAATAAGAACTGAAAGAATGTTGTCTCAAACTTGTAAACTAGAGATAACTACCACTACAAACGAAAGTGAAGCTTTGCTTTTGGAAGCGAATCTAATTAAAAAATATAAACCAAAATTTAATATTTTACTTAAAGATGACAAATCATTTCCATATATTTTTATTTCTGATCATGAATTTCCCCGTATCGAGAGACACAGAGGAGCAAAAAATAAATCAGGTAAATATTATGGTCCATTCGCAAGCTCTCTCGCAGTTAATTCAGCAATAAAAACACTTCAAAGAATATTCTTACTTAGATCTTGTACAGACAAACAAGTAGATGCTGGAGATAAAACTTGCTTTAATTATTATTTAAAGAGATGTGCAGGTCCATGTGGTGGCAAAATAAAAAAAGGAGATTATGCAAAACTAGTAGAAGCAGCTGACGAATTTTTAAGTAAAGGTAAATCTAGAAAAATTCAAAAAACCTTATCTGTGCAAATGGAAGGTGCTAGTGATGAACTTGATTTTGAAAAAGCTGCACTCCTAAGAGATAAAATCAAATCTTTGAACATTATACAATCTTCATTAACTATTAGTGATGCTAATTTAATTGAAGCTGATGTTATTGCTGGTTACAAAGAATCGGGAAAAACCTGTATTCAAGTTTTTTTTTACAGATCCAAACAAAATTGGGGCAACCAAGCTTTTTTTCCTAAGCACGATCCAGATGAGAAACTAAGTAATATATTAAATTCTTTTATATCTCAATTCTATGAAAATAAAACTGTACCAAGATTGATTATTTTAAGTGAGGATATTAAGGAAAAAAAACTTCTTGAAAAGACATTTTCAAAAAAAGAAAATAAACAAATTTTAATCTCAAATGCGAAACAAGGATCAAGGTTAAATATAATAAATTCTGCAATTAAAAATGCCAAAAATAGCTTAAGTAGAAAATTATATGAAAATCAAAACAATAGAGAACTTTTAGATAAAGTCAGCAAAAAATTTAACATTGAAAATAGTATTGGCATGATTGAGGTGTATGACAATAGTCATATTCAAGGAACAAACAGTGTTGGTGCATTAATTACTTATGGTGAAGAGGGATTTATTAAGAAAAGATATAGAAAATTCAATATTAAAAATGAAAAATTTAAACAGGACGACTATGGAATGATTAAAGAGGTTCTTGAGAGACGATTTAAAAGAGCAATTGAGGAAAAAAATAATTTTCTTACTTTTCCTGATTTGGTTTTAATTGATGGAGGAAAGGGTCAATATTCAACGGCGAGAGACACAATGAATAACCTTGGTTTAAATGAAATTCCAGTTGTTGCAATAGCAAAAGGGAAATTTAGAAATAGTGGAAACGAAAATTTTTTTCATAATGGTAAAGAATTTAAATTTGAAAGGAATGATCCTACACTTTTTTTTCTTCAAAGAATAAGAGATGAAGCACATAGATTTGCTATTAGTGC
>TARA_B100001121_G_scaffold309384_1_pt1 | contig 18790 bp, 18 predicted proteins | sample TARA_B100001121 | Tara Oceans TARA_B100001121 (sample SAMEA2622817) | marine metagenome | biome: marine biome (ENVO:00000447); feature: surface water layer (ENVO:00002042); material: "saline water (ENVO:00002010), including plankton (ENVO:xxxxxxxx)" | depth 5 m
AGCTATAAGAATGGTCAAGATTTATTGGCCATTTTTTATGATTATAAATTATGTCTATTGTAGCAAAAATGCATACAGAAATTACATAAGCTCTTAAAAAACCAAAGAAAAAACCAAATATTTTGTCTAAAGTTCCTATTCCAGAATAACTCACAGCTTTACTGATTCCTTTATTAATCATTAAAATTACAAAAATTATTACTACAAAAATAAATACTCCTAAAACAACGTCCAAAACATATTCATTATCAATTATGCCCTCCACATAAGGTTTAATTTTTGGAAAAAGAAATAAAGTTAACACATAAGCCAACAACCATTTACTTGCAGATAACAAACTTAAAACAAAACCTTTGGATGTACATTTAATTAAAGACAAAATGATTAGAACTATAAAAATAAGGTCGAAAATTAAAATTTTATTAAGTAAATCAATAACTTGATTAGACATTTTTTTTAATGCCAAAAGGTTTTATTAAAATGATTAAACTTGGCAATAATGTCAAAACAAGAATCATTGCTAATAACATTGCTATCCCAGTAAAAATTCCAAAATAAATAGTTGGTATAAAATTAGATAAGATAAGTATAGAGAAACCAAAAACAATTGTAATGGATGTATTAAATATTGCAATTCCTACAGTAGAATGACAAATTTTAATTGTATCTTTGTAATTATTATTATTTTTATATTCCTCAATAAACCGATAAATGTAATGAATGCTATTATCAACAGCAATACCGATTGTAATTGCTGCAATAGTTATTGTCATCATATCTAATGGAATATTTAATATTCCAATTAATCCTAAGATTGCAAACGCTGCTATAAAATTTGGTATTACCCCAATAAGAGATATCTTTAAATTTCTAAATAAAATTAAAAACATTAAAAAAATACCTATCATTACAAATCCTAGTGTCAAAATTTGTGATTTAAATAAACTTTGTAAAAGATTGTTAAATAATATTAAAATACCACCTAATTTAAAGTCGCTATCTTTTAAACCAACTTTAGTTTTTAGCTCCTCATTAATTTTATTTATTAATAAATTTCTTCTTAAATTTTCAGAGGAATCTTTAATTCTCAAGTTTATCCTTGCCTCGTTATTTTTAACAGAAATATAGGGATCAACAATTTCTTTTTTAATTGTATCCGGCAGTTTGCTATAAAGTACTCCCATTTCCAACGTACCAAGCTCTTTGTCATTATTTAACTTAGTAGCTATTTCAATAATTGAGTAAAAAGATAGAACTTTGCCAACATAATCTAGGTTCTCTAAATATAAATGTACATTTTTGATTCTGTCAATTTTGTCTTTTGTAAACCAGTATTTGCTTTGATCTGCCTCGCTACTTTCTTCATCCCAATCATCAAATTTATCCTCTACTTCTTCAACTAGCTCTTCATCACTGTCAAATTTAAGTATTACATTTAAAGGGGTGGTTCCACCTAACTTATCATCTATTAACTTCATACCTTTGTAAATTTCAGTGTCTTTACTAAAATAATTAATAAAACTATTTTCTACTTTTAATTTTGAAATACCAAAAACACTTAAGATAATTAAAAATATTGATATCAAAATAATTGATTTTCCGTTATTTACGGAAAAATTCGAAAGGACGCCAGTAAATGCGGAAAATGATTTTTCTTCTACATCTACTTTTTTAGACTCTAATAAGTTTAATAATGTTGGAAGAAGTGTGAATGTCACTATAAACGTGGCTAGCAACCCAAATGACATCATAAGACCAAAATCTATAATTGGTTTTATGTCACTAAATACTAATGATAAAAATGCACACATCGTAGTAAGAACAGTATATATAATCGGCCAAACCATTTTTTCTGTTGTTAATAAAATAATCTCTTGTAATGATGAATCAGGTAATTTATTTCTTAATTGAAGAAATCTTGTACTCATATGAATATTCATTGCCATCGTCAAAATTAACATCAAGGCAATAAAGTTTGATGAAATTACGGTTACTTTCCAGTTCATCATTCCCAACAAACCCATCATTATCAGTACTGAAAAAAAACAACTACTAATTGGAATTAATATCCAGATTACTTTCCTAAAAATGTACCACAAGGTTAAAACAATAAATATAAAAACACCCAATCCAAAAACTATTATATCACTTTTGATAAAGGTCATCATGTCATCTGCAATCATGGGCACACCACCCAAATAAATTGTACCTACATCTTCAAAAGATTTAATAATTTCTCTAATTTCAATTATATTTTGATGCCTTTCTTGCTTTATGAAATCTTTATACTTCTCAATTTCTTGTTTATCTTTAAAAGAACTTGTTTTTGGTTTCTCTTTTGATTTAATATTTACTATTATACCTGTAGTCTTTGAGTCTTGACTGATTACGAAGTTTTTAAAAACAGGGCTATTTAAAATTTCCTGAAAACCTCTTTTTTTATCGATATTATCATCTTTTAATGTTCTAAAGTTTTTTATCCTGTCCATTAGTGGTTCATCTGAACTATTTAGCAAAGGAATATCAAGAATAGTTATGGTGTTATGAACCCAATCTAAACTTTGAATCTTATATTTAAGACTTAAAATATTATTAATTGTATTTTGAGATGTTATTTCTTCTTTTGGTGTTAATGTTAAAACTAAAAATTCTTTTGCTCCAAATTTTTCATTTATTTCTTGTAAATACTTTAAATCTGGATCACCTTCAATTAGCAAAGTTTCAGAGGAAGCATCAAGCCTAAAATCTTTAGATTGATAACCAAAAAATATAGCTACAATTATTATGAGTGTTATAGCTATCTTAGGTTTACTCAGTATCAGATTTTGATAAATTTTAGAGATCATTAAACTGCAAATATACTATTTATTGTTAATTATTTACAGCATCTTTAAACTTGGTAAACATTTCCTCGAATTCTAGCATTACATTCCCAGTAGGACCGTGTCTCTGTTTACCTATAATCAACTCTGCAAGATGAGAAACTTCATTCATTTTAGCTTGCCATTCAGCATGTTCAACGGTTGCTGGTCTTGGTTCTTTATTTTTTAAATAGTATGATTCCCTATAAACAAACATTACAACATCAGCGTCTTGCTCTATAGAGCCCGACTCTCTTAAATCTGAGAGCAGAGGTTTCTTATCGTCTCTTTGTTCTACTGCCCTAGATAATTGAGAAAGCGCTAAAACAGGTACTGACAACTCTTTTGCAAGCGCTTTAAGCCCTTGAGTAATCTCGGATATCTCTTGAACTCTACCTTCTTTAACAGCAAAAGTTGCTCTCATTAATTGTATATAATCAATTACAATCATATCTAATCCATAAAGTCTCTTTATGCGTCTTGCTCTATTTGACAAAGCAGCAACATTAATTGCAGGTGTTTCATCTATATATAAGGGAAGTTCAGAAATATTCTTTGATGTTTCTAGAAATTGTTCAAATTGTTCTTCGGAAATTTTGCCTCTTCTAATATCATTTGATTTTATCCTTGATTGTTCAGCCAAAATTCTGGTTGATAATTGTTCAGAAGACATCTCTAAGGAAAAAAAGGCTATAGAACCTTTTTTGCCTGACTCCTGTATTTTTGTTGCAGCGTGGAATGCAATATTTGTAGCCAATGCAGTTTTACCCATAGATGGTCTACCAGCAATTATGACTAAATCAGATTTATGCAAGCCTCCCAATCTATCATCTAAATCCTTTAATCCAGTCGGTACACCAACAATTCCTTCCTCGTTTTTATAGGCACTTGATGCCATATCTATTGTTTGCTTAACAGCTTCATCAAATTTTATTAATGATGACCTAAATGAACCTTTTTCAGCAAGGTCGTAAAGAATTTTTTCTGAATCTTCAATTATTGTTTGTCCACTTACATTGAGATCATTTATTTTTGCATTATCTATAATATTTTCCGAAATTTTAATTAATTCTCTTCTTACATACATATCGTAAATTATTTTTGAATATTCAATTGATTGACGTGATGAAGTAGCAAACTTAGTGATTTTGATTAGATATTCTGGCACATTTAATTCATCTTTTTCATTTTCAAAGTAGCTTTTTAGGGTAATAGGATTGGCCAACATCCCTTTATAAATTAAATTATTAATAGCTGAATATATTTTTTGATGCAAAGGATCATAAAAATTATTTTCAGATATTATTGAACTTATGTCATCAAATATTTCATTTGATGTTAGAACAGATCCAATTACAGCTTGTTCTGCCTCTATATTGTTTGGCAATTGGCTAATATCATTCGATATTAAAGTTAAATTTTTACTCACAGATTATTTTACATTTTTTATTAAATTTAAAAAACAAATTTATATAAAATAAATTCCTGGGGAAAAAACTGTATAATTATTTAGCCTGATCCAAAGAATCGACTTTTATTTTGATTTCAGCCTGAACTTCTGAGTGTAAGTCTAGTTTAACTCTAAACATTCCTAAAGATTTAATTTCTTTCAAAGGTTGAATCAATGAAGGTTTCATTTCGATTTTTTCATTCTCAAAAATAAGTTTAGAAATTTCAGTGGGCTTGATTGATCCATAAAGATCTTTGTTTTCTGTTACTAATCTCTTAACATTAAATATTTTATTATTAATTTTTTCCATCAATTGCTTTGCTATCTTCTTTTTCTCTAAATCTTTCTTATCAAGATCTTGTTTAATTTTTTCAACCTGTTTAATATTTTCTTTGGACGCATAAAGAGCTTTTTGGTTAGTTATTAAGTAATTTCTTGCAAAACCTCTTTTAACATTAATTATCTCACCAATTTTCCCAATTTTTTTTAGATTTTCTAATAATATTACTTTCATATTTAAATTAATGCCAAATTTCTTGCTCTTTTGATAGATAAAGAGAGCTCTCTTTGTTTTTTTTGAGAAATATTTGTAATTCTTGATGGCAAAATTTTGCCATTTTCCGACACATATCTCTTTAACAACTTTATGTTTTTATAGTCAACTATAGGTGCGCCCTTAGAAGATAATGGACAAGATTTTTTAAATTTATATTTATTTGGTTGGAAAATACTTAATTTAGAAAAATTACTTGATTTATTTTTTTTTGTGTTGCCTTTTCTATTTTTCATTTAATTTTTCTTCTTTTGTAAAATAGTTTGTTTTAAGATCAAATTTTTTTACTTTTACAGTCAAAAATCTTAGTAGATTCTTGTCTAACTTTTCACTTTTTTCAAGTTCTTTAATCAGCGATCCTTCACACTTTATCTTAAAGTGAATATAATTACCTTTTTTATTTTTTTTTATTAAGTAGGATAAATTCATTAATCCCCAATCTTGCGTTTGCACAATATCCCCTTTATTTTTTACTATAAAATCTGAATATTTTTCCTTAATTTGTTTAATTTGAGACACAGATGTGTCTTGTCTAGCTATTATAGTATGTTCGTAATTACTCATTATTAATTTAATTATAAAAAAAATTGATATACTATTTAAATAGTTTTAATACAAGAGCTAATATTGTAAAAAAGATAAATGTTTTCTGTAGTTTTTCCAGGCCAAGGATCACAAAAAATAGGAATGGCTAAAGAATTTTTTGATAAATTTGAAATTGTAAAAAAAATATTTAAAGATGCAGATGACTTACTTGAGTTTCCAATTTCTAAAATCATTTTTGAAGGCCCTGAAGATAAATTAAATTTAACTGAAAATACACAGCCTGCAATATTTTTAACTAGTTATGCAATTTTTACCGTTGCTCAAAAAGAATTTGGATTTAATTTTAATAAATCCAAATTTATTGCAGGACATTCTTTAGGAGAATATTCTGCTCTATGTTGTTTTGGAGCATTAAGTTTTGAGGACACACTGAAAATTCTAAAGAAAAGGGGAAAGTCCATGCAAGATGCTGTTCCAGCTAATGAAGGAAATATGTTAGCTGTATTAGGAAAAGAGCTGAGCGCAATTGAGGAAATTATAAAAAAAAATAATCATGATTGTTATATTGCAAATGATAACTCACCACAACAAGTAGTAATAAGTGGCTTAAAAAATAACATTGATTTATTTTCTCAAAATTTAGATAAATTAAAAATTAAAAATATTAAACTTAGTGTCAGCGCCCCTTTTCATTGTAGATTAATGAAAAAAGCTACCGAGAATATGAAAGATAAAATTATGGATCTAAATTTTATTGACATTAAAAATCCACTAATTTCAAACTTTAATGCAAAACCGTCAATTTCTGGTTCAGAGATAAAAAATTTATTAGTTTCTCAAATTGAAGGCAAAGTAAGATGGTTAGAAAGTATAGAATTTATGATCAATGAGGGAACTAAAAATTTTATAGAAATTGGTCCAGGAAAAGTGTTATCTGGTCTTATTAAAAGAATAAATAAAAATGTAAATATTAAATCTCTTAATAATGATCAAGATATTAAAGAGCTGAAATTATATGTTTAATTTAAAAAATAAAAAAGTAATTGTTACAGGTGCAACAGGTGGTATCGGTAATGCTATAATAAAATGCTTTATTCAAAGTGAAGCTAAAGTACTTGCAACTGGTACAAATGAAGAAAAATTAGAATCTATAAATAAAAAATATTCCAACATATTAACATGTAAATTTGATATTTCTAAGCACAATGAAATTGAAAAATTTGTTGAGGACTCAACTAAAATTTTGGATGGAGGACCAGATATACTAATAAACAACGCAGGCATAACAAGAGACAATCTTTCATTAAGAATGTCACATAAAGAGTGGGATGAGGTTATAAATTTAAATCTAACCTCTACCTTTATGCTCTGTAAGTTTTCTTTAAAGAAAATGATTAAAAATAAATATGGTAAAATTGTAAATATTACATCTGTAGTGGGACACACTGGAAATGTTGGACAGTCAAATTATGCAGCATCTAAATCTGGTATAATTGGATTTTCAAAAAGTTTGGCCTTAGAGTATGCAAAAAAAAATATCAATATAAACTGTATCTCACCAGGGTTTATTGAAACACAAATGACTGATAAAATTGATCCGAAATTTAAGGAATTAATTATTTCAAAGATACCCTCTAATAGACTTGGTTCACCAGAGGATGTTGCGAATGTTACTGCTTTTTTGTCTTCAGATATGGCCAATTATATAACTGGAGAAACAATACATGTTAATGGAGGTATGTATTTAGGTTGACAAAACTTCTATTTTATTTATTAAGAAAAAATCAAACAAAGGATTCAATATGTCAGAAGATATTTCGAGTAAAGTCAAAAAAATTGTAGCAGATCACTTAGGTATAGATGAAGCTAAAGTTACTGATGAAGCAAGCTTCATAGATGATCTTGGTGCTGACAGTTTAGATACCGTAGAATTAGTTATGGCTTTCGAGGAAGAATTTGGCTCTGAGATTTCAGATAGTGAAGCAGAGAAAATTTTAACAGTTGGTGACGCTATAAAATTTATAGAGAGTAAAAGCAATTAATTAAAAATGTCCTTAAAAAAGAAGGGAGCGATGATTGTATTTTCATCTCCTTCGGGCGCGGGCAAAACCACATTAGTTAAACTAATTTCAGATAACAAAAACAATTTTATATCTGTATCACACACCACAAGACCCCCAAGATCAAATGAAGTTAATGGTATTGATTATTACTTCATAGATAAAAATCAATTTCAAAAGTTAATTAATGAAAAAGAATTTTTAGAATATGCTGAAGTATTTGGCAATTATTATGGAACATCAAAAAAGGAAATAATTAAAAAGCTGGATGAAGGAAAAAATGTTATTTTTGATATCGATTGGCAAGGAACTGAACAAATTATTGAACAAAAACTTAATTATAAATTAGTTACTATATTTATATTACCTCCAAGCAAAAAAGTTTTACATAATCGATTATCAAATAGAGATATGAAAGATAAGCTAATTGTAGAGGAGAGAATGAAGCAATTTGATAAAGATATATTACATTGGAAAAACTATGATTATGTAGTCATTAACGATGAGTTAAAAAAATGTCATAAAAAAATTGTTAATATTTTAGAGTCTGAATTAAATGGTAATAAAAATAATTATGATAAAGCTCATATTGAAAATCATATAAAAAATCTAATTTGATTTATCCTCAAATTCTTTTACTATCTTAATATACTTATCAATTGAAATATTCTGCGGCCTATCAGTTAATTTAATATCAATTGATTTCGATATATCGCCAAAGTCTTTAAATAGTTTAATAAAATTTTTTTTTACCATTTTCCTCCTTTGGCTAAAAAAAATTCTTGTAATGTACTCCAAGTTTTTAGGATTTTGTATCTCTAGTAAATTATTTTTAGGAATGAACTCTAATAGTGTGCTTTTGATTTTAGGTCTAGGTGAAAAACACTCTGGACTAATATCAAATATTTTTTTAATGAAAAACCTCCAGTTTGCCAAAATTGTTATCCGGCTATAATTTTTTGTATTAACTTTAGCTAAAATTCTATCTGCAACCTCTTTTTGGAACATAAGTATTAATTTTTTAAATTTTATCTTTTTATTCAAACACCAATAAGCAAGTATTTGTGTTGATATATTGTACGGTAAATTTCCGTAAGTCAAAAACTTTTCATTATAAAAGCTTTCAGAGAGTTTAAGTATATCTTTATTTACTATTTTTATTTGATTTTTAAATTTACTTTCTAAAATTTTTGAAAGCTCAATATCTTTTTCAACAACAATTATGGTTTTTGGTTTTGATTTAATGATATACTCTGTAAGATTTCCTGTACCAGGACCTATTTCTAAGATTTTGTCTTCTTTAGATATTTCACCAGCAGTTACTATTTTTTTTAAAATATTTTTATCAATTAAAAAATTTTGCCCTAAACTTTTCTTTGCTTTAATTTGCATTATTTTTCAAAAATCTTATTGACTCTATAAGACTACTAGGATCTGATTTATTTTTTCCTAACATTTGAATATTTGGGCCATGGTCTGGCGAAATTCTTAAAAACGGCAAACCTAAAGTTATATTTATTGCATTAAAACCATACAATGTTTTCATTGGAGCAAGCACCTGGTCATGATACATGCCAAAAATAACATCAAATTTTCTAATATTTTCTTTTAAAAAAATAGTATCTGATGCATAAGGGCCCTTAATATTGATTTTATTTTTTTTCAAATATCGGATTGCTGGTATAATTTCTTTTTTCTCTTTATTTTCTATACCAAAACTCTCACAATGAGGGTTTAATCCAGTTATAGCAAACACTGGTTTTTTTTTTATTACATTTTTATAAAAGTAATTAATTCTTTTTATTTTACTTATTATGAGTTTTTTATTGATTTTTTGAGAAACTTTAGAAAGCGGTATATGAGTTGTTAAAGGACTTACACTAAGTTTGTTATTATATATTAACATTACAGGATTTTTCGCACCTGTTTTTTTTGCCAAGTACTCAGTGATACCATTGTATTTACCCTTTAAAAATGTTTTTTTCGAAATAGGTCCATTTATAAGACCCAAGCAATTTCTTTTTTTAATAATTTCAAGAGCTTTGTTGAATGAATTTTCAATGAATTGGTTAGACCCAGATGTAATTTTTCTTTTGGAAAATGAAAATTTATTATAATTAATGTTAACTAAATTAATTTCTTTTTTTTTTATGTTAGTGAAATCATTGTTTAATTGGTTAAACTTTATTGAGCAATTGAATTTTTTTAAATTTTTAATCAACAAATCTTTCGAGGAAACCAAAATAATTGGATGATGAATTTTTTTTATAGATTTGAGAAATATTTCTATAAATATACTTTGAGGCTCACCACCAACAATCACAATTGGATCAAAATTCATTTATTACAGCTTTGTTATATATTCTTTTATAGTGAAGTGTAGAGTACATAGTTAACTGTCTATTTTTTTCAAAACTTACTGCCTTTTTGAACTCTTCTTCCTCATTAATCTCTATTAATTGATTTTTTTTATCAACAAGCTTTAGAATTATGAATCCACCAGGAACAGTCATAGGTTCTGTAAACTCACCAACTTTAATATTTTCAATTTGTTTAGAAATTTTATTTGAAAGTTGAGATTTATAAACCCAACCTATTTTGCCACCATTTTTTTTACTTTCAGAGACGCTATAAATTTTTGCTGTTTCTTCAAATCCTATTTGATTAATACTTTTCTCAATTTTTTCTAATTTTTTTTCAAAATTTTCACTTTCATTTAAAGTAAATATAATTTCAGACAATAAAATATTATCTATATAATTTTTTTCACTCAGTCTATTAATCTTATCTTTAATTTTAGCCTCATCGACTAATACAGCATTATTAAATTTTTGAACAATATAATCATTCCATGCCACTTCAATTGCTATTTTCTTCTTAACTGTAGATAAATTTACATTATGTTTTGATAAATATACTTTGAATTCCTCAATATTAGAAATTCCAATTTCAGAATATAAATCCTGTATAACTTTTTCAATAACATTTTTGTTCTCTATTATTTCATATTTTTTTTCAATCTCAATTTTCTTAATCTTCTCATTAATTACCGAGTCTATTGCATATCTATTAATATTTTCATCTGGTAAATTTCTTAAATTAGGATTTAGTGCTAATAAGTAGTTTTTCTCATTTTTAATATCAAAATTAGTAATTATTTGATTATTCACTTTAGCTTTTATAAATATTTCTGAATTAACTATTTTAAAGTTAATTATTGATAGAAATACAAAAATTCCTATAAATATTTTTTTGATCATTTACGTTTACTAGGAGAGTTTATTGAAGAAAAAGGTAAAATTGAAATAGTAAAGAAAATTTCTTCATTTGGTTTCAAATCTTTATCTGAGTAATAATCTTTATTGTATTGTATAGCTGCAGTTAAGCAATCATTTTTATATTCATAAATCAAATTATAATATTCAGTTAAATCTGTTTTCTTATTTCTTCTTGTTCTATATTTTAAAGAACTCGACTCATTTAATATTAGTTTAAATTCATTTGAATAATGATTTTCATTTCCAATTTCGTCATCCTCTTGCAAAAACTCAAAAGTTGTTACGAACTTGTTAATCGTTAGATCAGCTTTTATCGAGTTATAATTAGTAGACTTTAGATCATTATCTACAGAAAAGTTGTAATCAACATTAAAATTTTCATTTGGTTTGTAAACAAACGAACCGATTATATCTGAACTTTTGTTATTTATAGTAGAAGATTTTGGAAGTTTTTTTTCATTTTTATCTCTCAAAACTGATGCCAAACCTGCGGTTAAAATATTATTATTTTGTTTATCTAAAATTTTAAATTCACCACCCAAAGTTAATGATTGACCTCCCTCTAAGCTATCATTTAATCCAAGTCTATTTTGTGAAAAAACATTTTTAAAATCTATTTTTCTATCAAGATCCTTTAAATTTTTATTTTTATTTGGGCTATACATTAATGAAGCTTTACCTGATAAAAATTTATCAAATTTTAAACCCTCTTTTTTCATCGGATATGCAATATCATATAAAATAGAACCATAATTTTGAGATCTAAAATCATTTGAATACTCAGTGGACTTGTCACTTTCAGTAGTTACATTTTTAAATAGGAGATTAAATTTATTTACAAATCCATTTGAATTAATTTTTGGAACCGAAGTATACTTTAAATCATTAATCAAAACTTTTTCAAATACATTGGTATCATAATTTTTGTGATAGCCATTAGATACAAGATTTAAATTGTTGTTAAAATTTTTTGAAATTTCGAAACTTGGAAACAAATACTGGTATTTATCACTTGAATTCTCTTTTGTTAAATCTTCATAAGATTCAACTTTTGCCTCAACTGATAAATTTTGCTTACTCCCTCTAAATACTAAAAAAGAATTTAATAATGAATTACTATTCGTAATTTTGGATTTTATTTTATGCGACTTTAAATAGTTGTCGTTTGATGTTGTTTCAATGTTGACTTCTATTAGACTATTATCAAAATAAGAAAGATTTAAATTAGCTAAAGAATTAGAAAAAAAATGTGACTTAGAATTTCTCTTTCCTTTTTTTATACCAAAATCTGAGATATGTGAGGAATTTTTATTTTCTTGCCTGTACTCATTTTGAAATAAACCTTCACTGTCATTATATAGTTTTGGCTTAAAAGTAAAATCTTTGCTATCTGAAATCACTTTAAAGAATGGTATAGATAAAGAGTCCCCTAAAGAGCTTGAGCTTTCAAATTTAGGCATCAAAAATCCACTTTGTCTCTTAACAGTTGGGTCAGGATGGAAAAACTTAGGAAAGTAAATTACTGGTTTATCGTAAATCTCTAACCAAGCATTTTTATAATATATAGTTTTTTTTGATTTATCATGTTTTATTTCTTGTGCTTTGAATTGCCAAGGAGGGCATTTATCCTTATTTTTTTTGCACGTAGTAAAAACTCCTTTCTTTATTAAGGATTGATTAGTATCACTATATAAATAATTACCTCTTAATCTAGGATCATTATCTTTATTTCCAAAACTTGTCATAAAAAAATCAATTTTAATACCATCTGCAATAATTTCATTACTATTGAAATTAATTAAAGCATTATCAAAAAAATATTTATTATTTATTTCATCTGTCATTTCAACTGACTCAATTTTTAATAAATCCTCTTTTAATAAAAATTTTGATCTATCAGATGAAATTTTGTTACCAAAATTATCCTCAAAATTAGAGGTGTTATTTACTATAATTTGTTCTTTATTTTTATCATAAACAACTTCGTTAGTGCTAAATGATAATTTTTTATAGTAATAAAATTCAACATTTTTATTTAAAATAATCCTTTCTTGTTTTTTAAAGTATATTAATTCATCGCCTAAAATTTTTATGTTTTGATCTAAGTTTTCAATACGAATATTTCCTTTTGCTTTAATTATTTGGTCTTGTTTGTTATAATCCATTTCGTCAGCATAAATAGTTTCTTTTTCATTAAAAATTTTTATGTTTTTTTTTGCGATTATTCTTTTATCTTCATCAATCAACTCTATGGTATTTGCCTCAAAATTTATTTCTTCAGCAGTTAAATGCGTTGAAATAAATAAATTAATAAATAATAAAATAATTGTTTTTTTTAACTTATCTTTCATTTATCCTTACCAAACTTATTGTAGAAATTAACATTATAATTATTAAAGGTATCCATATTGAAATTCCTATAGGTATTTGTTCATTTTTTCCCAATTCTTCAAAAAAGAAACTTAAATAATAAATTATGACAGAAATTAGAATCCCAAAAATAAGATGAAAAATCTTAGATTTATTATGTTTTATATTAATCATTATAGTGGCTGATAGAACAGTCATTATCGTTAGGTAAAATGGGAATGATATAAGTTTTTGTATAGCTGAATTTACCTCTGTAGATGAATAATTAATTTTTTCATATTTTTTCCTTAAATCATTTAATTCAAATATATTTAGTGAAGATAAATTTGAAAATAAAGAGTTAACATCAATATAATCTAAATTAGTTTTAAAATTAAAATTCTTAATATTTTGCAACTGACCTTGTAAGTTTGAAATTTGCGCATTATTTATTAACCATGATTTATCTTTAATTAATATTTCTTTAGATATAATATTTTTTTTATAATTAAAATTTTTATCAAATTGTATTATATCAACATCATATAATATTTTATTTTGAAACCTGTTTGCATTAATTATATTTATATTTTCACCAATTTCATCTTTTATCCAAATTCCATTCTCAGTAATTACTGCAAGATATTTATTGTCTTTAGCATAAGAATTTTTTAAATTTAAATAAGAGTATTTAAGACTAGAAGAAAAATTATAATAGATTGTTATTATAATTAGACCAATAAAAAAACTTAAAATAGATAAAATTTTAATTATTCTTAAATTATCTAATCCAAAATTTTTTAAAACAATAATTTCATTTTGGTCCATTAATTTAATAAAAGCAAATTGTGCAGCTATAAGAAATATAAACGGAAAAATATCAAAAAGAATTGAAGGTATATTTAAAAAAGTTAAAAATATCGGAATTGTTATTGAAACCTTAAGATCTTTAAAAAAATTAATTTCTTCGAAAATATTCAATATAAATGCTAGAGATAAAAATACAAAAAAAGTTTTTAATAATGTTGAGGTAAAAATTTTACTTAAATAAATTTGATAAGTTTTGAATATCATATAATTCTCATATTTAATTTTTTGATAAAAAATATATAAAACAAAAAAAACAATATAAATGGCATCATAAGTATAAAAATACTCCCACTAATATTAGCAGAATAAAACTTAGTAGAAATTTCTGAAAGTGAAATAATCACGATACCGGTAAAAAAAATTTTAAATTTATAGTTAGTAAAATTTTGAGAATTTTTCGATTTGATTAACAAGTATCCCCCAATTAATGAGAGCAAAGGTATATAAAAAGGTTTAAAAATTCTTGAGAGCAACTCTTGAGAAATTTTATTTTTAAAAGATAATTTATTTTCACATTTAAAATTTGAATTATTATTGGTAAATATTTTTTTTTCTCCTTTAAATAAGCATCCATATAGGTTCTTTGTATTAACCTCTTGAATTTTAGGAGTTTTTGTTGTTTTCGATGTATATTTAGATAAGTTTATTTGTGTTTCATTAAAATCAAAAGAATTAGTTTGACCTTCATTTATATTTAATATTTTACCCGTCGATAAAATTAAATAATTGTTTTCACCATTTTCTGAAAAATAACCTCTTTTTGCAAAAATAATTTTGGATTTCAATCTTGAAAAAGAATCTTTAATAATAATATTTTCTAGAGTATTTTCATATTTTTTATCTGCATAAATAGTTAGTCTTTCAACAGTGTCTATAAATTTTTTAGGTTTTACCAGCAAAGGTAGATAGTCAATATTAGACGACCTAATAAATGATCTTGCTTTGTCCTGTGACATTGGAACAACATATAGGCTAAAAAAAGAATTTAGCATTAAAAACAAAAATGAATAACATATAATAACATTAACAAAAGTAAGTTTATTAATACCATTTGTCCAAAATATTAATGTCTGATTTTGTTCTTCATATTTTATCAAAGTAAAAAAAATTGAGAAAAAAAACATAAAGGGTAATAATTTACTAAAAATTTTAGGTAAACTATAGATTGTATATAAAAAATAAATTTTAAAACTATGCCCATCCTCAGTTACAAATTCTAAATAATTAACTGCTTGTATAACCCAAACTATTAATGTCACAGCACAACTAGATAATATAAAAAACTCAGTAGTTTCTCTTAAAAAATTTTTAAATATTATTTTTTTCATTGAATTTTTACAAAATAATCATATACACCTTTTAATAGAAAATTGAATAAAAATATGATTATAAAGGAAAAATACTCAAAATTTGCAAAATTAAACAAGCTTTCTGGTTCAATTGTTTTTTTTGCAAATAAAAATTTTGAAATAAAAAATATTTCTAGATTATTAAGTCCATCAGAAAACAGTTTGATACAAAAAAATTTAAAAAATAAAAACAAAAAAAAAGAAATTTTTTCTTTCGATATAAGCCATAACCAAAAAATAATTGTTTTTTCTTCAATAAATAGCAAAAACCATTTTGAAAAAAGTGGAGCAAAACTTTATGAATTTTTTAAGAGAGAAAACTTAAGCAAAATTTATATATTTGGAGATACTATTGAAAATTCTGATAATACTAAATGCTTGCATGAGTTAGTTCATGGCATGAAACTAAAATCTTATTCTTTTAATAAGTATTTGACCAAAAAGAATTCTGATATTTTAAGTTTAAATATTATATCAAAAAAAAAAGCAGACCTAAAATTGATCAATCATTTTAATGCAATTGAAAAAGGTGTTAACTTTACAAAAGATCTTGTGTCTGAGCCTGGCAATGTTCTTCACCCTGATGAATATGCTAAACGTTTATCAAATTTAAAGAAAATAGGTTTAAAGGTTACAGTTTACAATACAAAAAAGCTTAAAAAAATGAAATGCAACGCTTTACTTGGAGTTGGACAAGGAAGTTCGCGAGGATCATATATTGTTACGATGGAGTGGAGAGGAAATAAAAAACAAAAAAAACCTTTAGCTTTTGTAGGTAAGGGCGTTTGCTTTGATACAGGTGGAATATCCTTGAAGCCAGCTAGATTTATGGAAGATATGACTTATGATATGGCTGGGTCAGCAGTAGTTGTTGGTCTTTTGAAAAGTTTAGCTTTAAGGAAAGCAAAAGTTAACGCTGTAGGGGTAGTAGGTTTAGTTGAGAATATGGTGAGTGGTAATGCACAAAGACCAGGTGACATAGTAAAATCTTATAGTGGAAAAACTATAGAAGTTTTAAACACTGATGCTGAGGGTAGATTAGTATTAGCAGACGCAATTACTTTTACTGAAAAAAAATTTAAACCAAACTTTATAATCGACTTGGCGACATTAACTGGAGCTATTGTTGTTGCACTAGGATCCGAATACGCAGGTTTATTTTCTAATGATGATAATTTATCAAAAAAACTTTTTGATGCAGGAAATAAAGTTGAAGAAAAGGTGTGGAGACTACCATTGCATGAAAATTATGACAAGTTAATGAATTCTAAAAATGCTGACATGCAAAATATTAATTATGTAGGGGGTGCTGGTTCAACAACTGCTGCTCAATTTTTACAAAGATTTATCATCAACAAAACACCTTGGGCTCATTTAGATATTGCAGGTATGGCTTTTTCAAAATATGCAGGTTCATTAAATTCAAGTGGCGCAACAGGATATGGTGTGAGACTTTTAGATAAGTTTGTGGAGGATAATTACGAATAAAAATGGAAGAAACACTATCAATAATAAAACCAGATGCCATGGAGAGAAATCTAGAAGATAAAATAAAAAATATTTTTATCAAAAATAATTTTGAGATAATAAAAGAAAAAAAAGTAAAACTTGAAAAAAAAGATGCAGAATTATTTTATAAAGTTCATGAAACAAAACCTTTTTATAACGATTTATGTAATTATTTATCTTCAGGACCAGTTTTAGTAATGGTTCTTAAAAAAGATAACGCTATTATGGAAAATAGAAAAATAATGGGAGCAACCAACCCGCACGATGCTGACCCAGGAACAATAAGGAAAGAATTTGGTATTTCAATTGATAAAAATTCAATACATGGCTCTGATAGTAAAGAAAATGCAGAGAAAGAAATAAGTTTTTTTTTTAAAGATTAGATAATAGTTTATCTATAGTTTTTGGATAAATTTCGTGCTCAATTTTTAAAACTTTTTTCTCAATAGATTTTTTGTTATCTTTTTTTGTAATTTTAACTTTTTTTTGAAAAATTATTTTCCCTGAATCTAAATATCTATTAACATGATGAATTGTACATCCAGTATATTTTTCATTATTTTCTATTACTCTTTTGTGTGTGTTCAAACCTTTATACTTTGGTAACAATGATGGATGAATATTGATAATTTTTCCTTCATATAATTTGATGAAATATTTAGGCAGTATTTTCATAAATCCAGCCAAACATACTAATTTAATATTATTTTTTTTTAAAATATTTAAAACTTTCTTACCCAGCTTTTTTGATTTAGTAAAATTAATATAATAATTTTTAATTTTCTCTTTTTTTGCTATTAATAATCCTTTAGCTTTTGGATTATTAGAAATAACTATTTTTATTTTATATGAGGTTTTTTGTTTTAATGAATATCTAATTATTGATTTAAGATTTGAGCCTCTCCCTGAAATAAAAACTGCAATATTATATTTTAGTTTACCATCTAATTTTTTCATTAAATAAAATTTTATTTTTTTTATCTTTAATTAATTGACCAACCTCATAAGGTTTAAATTCTTTTTTAAAATATCTTTTAACTTTATTAATATTTCTTTTCTTTACAACAATACAAAAACCAACACCGCAATTAAAAGTCTTAAGCATTTCGAAATCACTTATTCCTTTACTTTTAATCCAACTAAAAATTGACTTAGTTTTTATTTTATCTAAATTTATGTTAGCGCAAATATTTTTTGGTATAATTCTGATTAAATTACCTGGCAAACCACCACCAGTTATATGCGCACATCCATGAATAAGATTTTTTTCTAATAGTTTTAATATTTCTTTTACGTAAATTTTTGTTGGTTTCATTAATTCTTTTTTCAAATATGAATTTCTATTTATATTTATATTATATTTATTTAATATATTTCTAACTAATGAATAACCATTTGAATGAAGACCATTTGATGGAATTGCCATGATAATATCATTTTCTTTGATATTACTTTTTTTAAATAATTTTTTTTCCTCTGCGATTCCCAGAGAAAAACCCGCTATATCAAATTTGTTTTTTGAATAAGTTCCTGGCATCTCAGCTGTTTCCCCCCCAACTAAACTACATCCGCTAATCAGACATCCTTTTTGCACTCCTTTAATAATTTTTTTTAGTTTTTTTAAATCGATTTTGTCAATTGATATATAATCTAAAAATATTAACGGTTTAGCTCCTTGAACCAAAATATCATTAACACACATGGCAACTAAGTCTATACCTATAGTATCATACTTTTTAAGCATGTTTGCTATTTCGATCTTTGTTCCAACACCATCTGTACTTGATACTAATAGGGGTTTTTTTATTCCTTCAGGTATACTTGTAATCGAAGCGAAGCTACCAATATTATTGTTATTATTGCTTGATTTTTTTTTTTTATTTAAATTTGCTATATATTTTACAAAATTATCAGCCGCATTTATATTTACTCCACTATTTTGATATGTAAATTTATATTTTTTCA